>ERZ1023442.280-NODE-280-length-9177-cov-3.515457_pt1 | contig 9177 bp, 10 predicted proteins | sample MGYA00380521_ERZ1023442 | MGnify/ENA primary metagenome ERZ1023442 (study PRJEB33173, sample SAMEA4830294) | metagenome | study: EMG produced TPA metagenomics assembly of the PRJEB25223 data set... | reverse complement strand
GACAAGGTAAAGGCTGATTTATGAAGATCATCTTTCACTTGGTCCCAAAGTGCGGCTTGTTTCAGTGAAGTCTCAACAATTTCATCCAAAACTTTCTTGTCTTTAACACCAGCTCTTTCATGGGCAAAGGTAATGTTTTTATAAATGGATTTTGCAAAAGGATTAGGTCTTTGGAAAACCATTCCCAAATGCTTCCGAATTTCGTAGACATTCATGTCTTGACGGTTAACATCAATCCCTTGATAAAGGATTTCACCTGTAACCTTGGCAATATCAATGGTATCATTCATACGGTTAAGACTGCGAAGATAAGTTGATTTGCCACATCCAGACGGACCAATCAAGGCGGTAATTTTATTTTTTTCAAACTGCATATCAATCCCTTTGATAGCTTCCTTCGCACCATAGTAGACATGTAAATCCTTGGTAGCTAGAGCAATCGTTTCTTCAGGGAATGTGATGATATGACGTTCATTCCAATTATATTCTGTCATGATTTCTCCAATATCTTATTTCGCTGCTGTCATTTTAGAATGAAGTTTCTTCCCAATAAAGCGAGCTGAAAGGTTAAACAAAAGAATAAAGACTAACAGTACTGCTGCACTTCCTGCGGAAACAAGTGTGGCGTCAGGGATTGTTCCTTCGCTGTTAACTTTCCAAATATGAACAGCTAGGGTTTCCGATTGACGGAAGATAGAGATTGGGCTGGTGACACTAAGCGGGTTCCAATTAGACCAATCAAGGGCAGGTGCTGATTGACCTGCAGTATAAATGAGCGCTGCTGCTTCACCAAAAATACGGCCAGAAGCCAAAACAAGACCAGTGACAATTCCTGGCAATGCCTCTGGAATAACCACATGGAAGACTGTTTCCCAGCGTGATAGGCCTAAAGCTAATCCTGCTTCACGTTGTGTGTGGTGTACATGAAGTAAACTATCTTCAACGTTACGGGTCATTTGAGGAAGGTTAAAGACCGTCAAAGCAAGAGCTCCTGAAATAATAGAAAAGCCATATTCAAACTGCACAACGAAAATCAAGTAACCAAAGAGCCCCACAACCACAGATGGTAGAGAAGACAAAATCTCAATACAGGTTCTAATAAAGTTGGTAACAGGTCCTTTCTTGGCATATTCAGCCAAGTAAATCCCCGCTCCAGTTGAAAGAGGAATGGAAATAATCAAGGTAACAATCAATAGGAAGAAGGAATTATACAACTGGATACCAATTCCCCCACCAGCTTCGTACGAAGACGATTTTCCTGTTAAAAAGGACCAGCTGATGTGTGGCAAGCCACGGACAAGAATATACAGAATTAAGGAAGCCAAAATAGCTACAATAATTCCAGCAATGGTATAGAGGGTACCAGTCGCTAATTTATCGACTTTTTTAGCGTTCATAATTTCTCTTTCTCTCTTTCGTGATTAATTTGACAAGGGAATTGAAAGCTAGGCTCATTAATAACAAGACTAAAGCAAGTGACCAAAGGACATTATTTTGAACAGTTCCCATAACCGTGTTACCAATACCCATTGTCAAGACAGACGTTAAGGTTGCTGCTGGTGTCGTTAGTGAACTTGGCATTACAGCAGAGTTACCGACAACCATTTGAATGGCTAAGGCTTCACCAAAAGCTCTCGCCATCCCGAAAATAATGGCAGTAAAAATACCTGGACGAGCTGCATTAAGAACAACACGCCAAATGGTTTGCCAACGTGTTGCTCCCATAGCCATCGATGCTTCACGGTAATGACGAGGCACAGCGCGCAAACTATCTGTTGTCATAAAGGTTACGGTTGGTAAAATCATAACAAATAAGACACAAACCCCAGATAAAATCCCGAAACCTGTACCACCAAAGATAGAGCGTATAAAAGGAACAATCACTTGTAAGCCAATAAACCCATATACCACGGAAGGGATACCTACCAAAAGTTCCACTGCAGGTTGTAATAGCTTAGCGCCATATTTGGGTGAAATTTCTGTCATAAAGACAGCTGCTCCAATGGCAAATGGTGTTGCAATAATGGCAGATAAAATAGTGACCAAAAAAGACCCTGTAATCATTGGGAGCGCTCCAAGATAAGGAACACCAGCTGCATTTTTGACACTAGGTTGCCATTCTTTACCAAATAAGAAATCAAAAAGATTGATCTTGTCCACAAAGAAAGTTGACAGACCTTTCTGAGCAACAAAGATTAGAATCATCGCAACGATAAAAACAATCAAAGCCAAGCACAAAAACGTGATGGTACGGCCAAAGGTTTCTAGCCTTGAATTCTTTGATGGTGAGACTAATTTTTTAGCCAATTCCTGATTTTTCATAATTCCCCCATTATTTATCCATGACTTTGCCATCATGGGTTTTGATGACTTTCATGTCAGTTGTCGAAATATAGCCCATATGGGTAACGATTTTGTTTTGGACTTCATCTGATAACATGTAGTCGAGAAATTCTTTGGTCAATCCTGTTGGTTTACCTTTAGTATACATGTGTTCGTAAGACCAGATTGGCCAATCATTTGTCACAACATTTTTTGCATCCGCCTTAAAACCATTTAATCGTAATGACTTCACTGAGGAATCAACATAGGCGAATGAGAGGTACGAAATAGCGCCTGGTGTCTGAGAAACAATGGATTTAACCATTCCGTTGGAATCTTGTTCTTGGCTTTGTTTAGCAGCGACACCTTTCATAATAACACTATCAAAGGTTGCTCGTGATCCAGAACTCGCCGCACGATTAATAACTGAAATCTCAAGATCTTGGCCCCCAACTTGTTTCCAGTTAGTGTATTCCCCTGAAAAAATCTTTTGTAACTGCTGGCTACTAAGGTTGGAAACCTTAACTTTAGAGTTGGTAATAACAGCAAGACCAGCAACAGCAACTTGATGATCGACTAGTTTCTCAGCATCAATCCCATCTTTTTCTTCCGCAAAGACATCACTATTGCCAATTTGGACAGCTCCTGATTGGACTTGAGATAATCCTGTACCTGAGCCACCTCCTTGCACATTAACTGATTTCCCTAGGTTACTGCTTCCAAATTCATCAGCTGCTGCTTCCACTAAGGGTTGTAGCGCTGTTGATCCTACGGCAGTTATCGACTCACCTTTATCAATCCAGCTAGAACATGCAGATAAAAAGAGAGTTGATAGGGCCAAAAGACTTAACAAAAAGAATTTCTTTTTCATTTTCATTATAGTATTTCCTATTCTTAAAAATAAAGCGTATATATGTAGAAACTAAATTCCACATATTCTTTATAGTAACATATCTACCTATGCTTTGAAAGAATTTTTTATTTAAATTTGTAACATTTTAATCTCATTTTTTGCGCTAAAAACGAAGCCCTTTCGGGAAATGATTTTTAACGGTCTTATCGACAACTTTAGCAAAACCTAACCCATTGCCATCGATAAGTAACTGGTACCATCCTGTTGGATAAGATTGAGGTAAGCTGATGGTATGACCAGAGACATAGCGCTTAAAATCATCCTCTGTTAACGTAATGGAGGATTTCACGTCGTTAGAATGCAGGGCCAATCCTAAAGCATAGGAAGGTTCAAACCGTTTCTTTTTGAAGACTCCCAATTCTAAACCATTTCGAGCAATTTTTAGGCCCTCTAAAGCCGGAAGCCCATCTGGTAGGAGATATAAGTAATCACCAAAGGTTTGTAGAGTTCCTGACAACACTAGATTTAAATGGTCTTTTTCGAAAGTTTTCCAAAGTTGCAATTGTTCCTTGTTCAAGTTGCTTTTCGGCGCTTTACGCTTTGGTACAGGCTCAGATGGACGCTTATCCTTGAACTTGGCAACAAATTGCCCTTCTCCTTTATAGCGATGCGGATACATTCTCGCAGGTTCTGAAAAACCAATTCCTTCTACCATACCATTTACTTTGGGAATGTCGACCAATTCTAAAAAGTCATAAGTCTCTAATAACCATTTGACTACCCCTTCGTTTTCTTCAAGAGACCAGGTACAGGTGGCATAGATTAACTCTCCGCCAGGTTTCAACATTGATAAGGTGTCTTCTAAGATGGACTTTTGAAGGGCAGCACACTCTGCAGGGTAATCTTGATGCCAATATTGAATAGCATCTGGATCTTTACGAAACATTCCCTCACCAGAACATGGACCATCAAAAACAATCATATCAAAGTATTGCGTAAAGACCTTTGCAAGACGATTTGCGGATTCGTTCATTACAATGACATTTCGTGCCCCAAAGCGTTCAATATTCTCAACCAAAATCTTACTGCGCTTCTTAGAAATTTCATTGCTGACAAGAAGTCCGGTGTTATCTAAATAAGAAAGTAAGTGAGTTGATTTTCCTCCTGGTGCAGCTGCCAAGTCTAAAACACGGCTACCCTTTTTGGGAGCCGCTACTTGGGCTACCATTTGAGCAGCCGGTTCTTGCGAATAAACTAAACCAGAAACATGTTCCGGTGACTTGCCAGAGACTTTTCCATAATATCCCCATAGTGTATTGGGGATGGGATCTTCAAAGGATTTGGACTGTTTTTTTAAAGGATTAACCCGAAAAGCATTTACCGCTTCTTGTTGAAAACTAGCCAAAAAGGCTTGAGTTTCATGGCCTAAGATAGAGTGATAAGTATCAATAAATTCTTTTGGTAATGGCATCATTTTTACTACTATTTATTATTCTGTGATAGATGAGTCAGTTTTTAAAAAAGACTCAATCTTAGTGAGCTGACATTTTGGAACAAACATTATTTTTTGGCGTGATTTAAAGTCAGGTTCCTGACCGTTCAAAGTTAAAAGAACATACCCCAACTTTTCACCCAACACTTTTGCGGCTGCGTAGTCCCATGGTTGAATGGTTGAAAAATAAGCTAATAATTCCTGCTTCATCACCTTGACCATGCAAATACCTGCTCCGCCATAGACCCTTACTCCTAGAGTGTGGGAAATCAGATTGGCAAGGTTGTTATCATTCCTAGCAAACATCCCTGCATTGCAGCCAATTAAACTACGCTCTAAAGGCTTTTCTTGGTAGACAGGCAACTTATCACCGTTTAAAGTGACATCAAAGTGACCTCCACCAGCTAGCAATTGACCTGCCATGACATCATAAATGAGACCAAATTGGCCTTGACCTTCTTCATAATAGGCAATCATGATAGCAAACTGTGAGCCTTGTACGATAAAATTAACGGTGCCATCAATGGGATCAATCACCCAAACATTTCCTTGATTAATTGGATGACGGACATCATTTTCTTCAGCTAAAATAGCATCATCAGGATAAGACGACTTGATACGGTCAATCAAGAATTGTTGAGTGTCTTGATCCACATTTGTCACCAAATCATCAGATTGCGTTTTCACTTGTATGTCTAACTGTCGCGTCATCTTACTTTTGATAAATTGCCCAGCTTCTCTAATGATTTGCTTGGCAAATGCGTATTTAGTTTCCAAGTGAAAAGAATCCTTTCTCTATAGCCCTTGCTTTTTTAACCGCTTGATAAGTAGAATAACCACTTGCTTTTTGGAAATCACGGTCGATTTGTTTTTCTTGCGCTTTGCTTCTGACAATCTCTTTATAGGCGTTGTAACTCTCTAAAAGGTCTTCTGCCTTGACCTTGTCCTCGTAAGCTAATTCCACTCTGGTCAAAAAATGAAGCACTGAGGAAATTTCTTCAGTGCTCCAACTCAAGTCAAGTGGATAATGATAATTACCTAACATATTATCCCTCAATCTCTGCTTTTATAGTCGCTTGACGTAATTCCTGTTTACGGTAATCTCTTGGTAAAAAGGCTCTAATTTCGTCTTCGTTAAATCCGATTTGCATGCGTTTTTTATCCATAATGATAGGACGGCGAAGAAGGCTTGGGTTTTTAGCAATTAAGTCGATTAAATCTGAAATCGACAGTTCTTCCACATCAATATCAAGTTTTTGAAAGACTTTTGAACGCGTGGAAATAATATCTTCCGTCCCGTTTTCTGTAAAAGAAAGAATGGACATGAGTTCGTCACGGCTCAATGGGCTTGTGATAATATTATGTTCTTGAAAGTCAACTTCGTGTTTTACTAGCCACGCTCTTGCTTTGCGGCAACTCGTGCAACTGGGTGATAAAAATAAGGTAACCATATTTTTCCTCTGTCAAATTTACTTACCTTATTATACAAAAAATTAAATCAGTTGGCTATCTTTTTTCCAATTTAGTGCAGTTTCTTTATCAAGTTCTAACCGCTCTACTAAATCTTTAATGCCATCAAATTTAGCCATGTCCCTGATCTTGTCTAACCAAATAATCTCGATGGATTCGCCGTAAATATCTCCTTCAAAACCGAAAATATTAGCTTCTAAACGCAACTCCTTTCCGCCAAAAGTAACATTTTTCCCAATACTCGTCATGGAACGGTGTTTTTTCCCATTAACAAGTACGTCTGTTACATAAACGCCATCAGCTGGTAAGTAGGTGCTATCAATAGGAGCCAAATTAGCTGTTGGAAAACCAATGGTTCGACCGCGCGCGTCACCGTGTACAACCATTCCCCGAGTAGATAGCTCATAACCTAACAATTGATTCGCTTTTGCCACTTCACCTTCTAAGATTAATTTCCTAATACGTGTTGAGGAAATCTTTTCCTGATCCTCGGTGACTTCTGGAATCGTGTAAACATTACCATCAAAGTTTCGCGCTAAATAATCACTATCCGTACGATTATGACCAAATTTATAATCAAACCCAACAACTATATGTTTAGCTTTGAGACGTTTGATATAATGGGCGATAAAATCATCCGAAGATAACATTGAAAAGGCAGACGTGAAATCAATCAGATACAACCGATCAACACCGTACTCTGCAAATTTTTCATGCCGTTTTTCTGGATAAGTAATATGAAGTAGCAAATCAGGTAAAAATCGAGAAAACGCTAGTCTAGGAGATTCGTTAAACGTTAAGGTCACGACTGCTAAGTTTTCCGCTCTTGCAATTTCTTGAGCTTTATCAAATAAGGCCTTATGCCCTCGATGTAAGCCATCAAAGTACCCCAACACTAATACGGTGTCTTCTTCTTGATGAATATCCTGATAGCCTTTAATATATTCAATGTCCATAATTTTCCATTCTACATATTGATAGTTTTAAATGAGAACTTTTCGTGGTTTATAATCTGAATCGCGTTTTTCTAAAATGGCAATTAATTTTTCGCCATGAAAAGCAGCTAACAGTGGCTCTTGACTAGGGAGACTAAGACGGCGACCAAATGAAATTTCAGTCAATTCAGTATCATCAATAACCATTTTAGGAAGATCAGCAACGCCATACTCGATCGGTAACAAAAAAGACATCTCTTGTTTAGAAACCATATCAGCAATTTCTCCCAAAGTATAGGCAGTCTCCAGGGTTAATCCTGCTGAAGCTGATCGCTGCAAGAAGGACATATGACTCTCTACCCCTAGAGCTCGACCTAAATCAACTGCTAAGGTCCGCACATAAGTTCCCTTGCTACAAGCAACTTTAAAAGAGAATCGGCAGAGATCGTCTTCAGTAAAATTCAAAGGGCTGGTGCGTTCAAATTGGGAAATGGTCACTTCTCTTCTAGGACGTTCCACACTTTCACCAGCACGCGCATACTCGTATAATTTACGGCCATTAACCTTTACGGCTGAATACATAGGTGGGGTCTGTGTGATTTTCCCAAGGAAAGTCGTCATCGTTTGATCAACGAGTTCTTCTGTTAGCACAGCTGGCAAAGAGGATCTCGCAACTACCTCTCCACTAGCATCCTCAGTCGTTGTTGAGTAACCGAGAGTCACTTGCCCTTCATAAACTTTGCCAGCTTCTGTCATGTATTCGATCACACGAGTAGCCTTACCAACTGCAATTGGTAGAACACCGACCACATCAGGATCTAAGGTCCCCCCATGTCCAATCTTTTTTTCTTGTAATAACTTCCGTAATTTAAAAACTGCGTCATGAGAGGTCATACCGGCTTCTTTTTTTAAATTAATGATTCCATTTATCATGTCTATTTTTCTCTCTAATTAGTAATTGTTACTGATTCTATTCTACCGCTTTATCATCAGTTTTGCCAAAATAAACGCTTAACCAATTTTAGCAAGGAAAGACTCACTTTCAGGCTTACTGGTCCTTGAGGGCTTCAAATTTCTCTCGCATGGTTGAGTTTTGGCGGGTCAGTTTTTTAACTGAAACATCCTCTAATTTATTATTAGCTAAGCGTAACTGATTTTCACTAGTGGTTAAAAAGCGTTTCACTTCCTCCATGCGTTTAATCGATTTATCAATCTCGTCAATAGCCTTTTTAAAGTTGTTGCTGGCAGACTGATAGTTCTTAGCAAAGGCATTCTTAAATTGGTCCAAATCCTCTTCGAAGTGAGTGATGTCAATATTTTGTTCCTTAACCAAGGCCAACTCTTGCTTATAATGTAAACTATTCATGGCCGCATTTCGCAGAATCCCTATCAACTGGATAAAGAGTTGAGGACGAACCACATACATCTTTTGATATTCATGACTGACATCAACAATCCCTGTATTGTAGTAATCATTATCAGCTTCTAACATGCTTACCAAGACAGCATACTCACAATCTTTTCGCGACGGTCTTTATCTAACTCCTTGAAAAAATCACTATTTTTATGTTTTGTTTTGGTGGTGTCTGCCTCGTTTTTCATTTCAAACATGATAGAGAGGATTTCTACACCATTGGCATCAACCTCTCGGTAAATATAGTCCCCTTTTGACCCACGACTAGACAATTGGTTATCTTTAGCAAAGCTAGCATTGGGAAAAGCATAGCTTCTTACTTTGTTAAACTCTGTTTCAGCATAGAGTTCTAGACTCTCTCCGATTGCTTTGGTAGATTGCTGCGCTTTGAAATTTTTATAAAATTCAACTTGCTCGTTAGCCGCTTTTAACTGTGCTTCGTAGTCGCTGCGCACCGAAGCCAACGACAATTCACTTTCTTTAGCTTGAAGCGCCAATTGGCTTTTGATTCCATCGCGTTCTTTTTCGATTGTAGCAAGCTTTGACTGGAACTTGGCATCTTTTTCAAGTGCTAATTTATCCAGCTGATTGGTCAAACTAACCACTTCTTTGTCCTTCTCAGCTAATTGTTTGGCCAGTTCCAAAGCATTTTGTGAGGCTAATTTATCTAATTTTGCTACTAAGGTGGCGA
>ERZ1023442.275-NODE-275-length-9330-cov-14.596011_pt1 | contig 9330 bp, 9 predicted proteins | sample MGYA00380521_ERZ1023442 | MGnify/ENA primary metagenome ERZ1023442 (study PRJEB33173, sample SAMEA4830294) | metagenome | study: EMG produced TPA metagenomics assembly of the PRJEB25223 data set... | reverse complement strand
ACTGATCAATACAAGAAGAAATTATGTAGATTTTGGTATAGCATTTGATAGTCAAAGGCAGTTATCACATTTGAAATGTGTGACAACTGCCTTGTTATTTATATGAAACGATTATTTTCTATATTTTAATTTCGCAAATGCATCGTGTTGGTGAATAGATTCTTCGTTACGACATTCAATGTCAAAACCATCTATCCAATCAAATTCTACCAAGTCAGCAGCGATAAGACGAATTAAATCTTCGACGAATCGTGGATTTTCATAAGCGCGTTCTGTGACACGTTTTTCATCTGGACGTTTCAAAATTGGGTATAAGATTGAACTTGCATTTGCTTCCATAGTATCTAGAATTTTATCTTTATAATCATCAACAACCTGGTTGTTTTTATCTAAATAAACTTTAACTGTAACTACGCCACGTTGGTTATGGGCTGAATATTCACTGATTTCTTTAGAACATGGGCATAGTGTTGTTACAGTTGCTTCAATTGTAATTTCTTTACGTGTAATTTGATCTTGTTCGATGGCTAATCCGTAAGTGACATCGGCATTGCCTACTGCTTTAATGTTCGTTACTGGACTAAAGCGATCAAAGAACCATTTACCCGAAACATCAACACCTGATGAGTTCTGTTTCATATTCGTCTGTAGTGTACGTAATACTTGATACAGTGTATCGAAATTCAACTCTAAACCATTGTTATAATGTTTTTCGACACTTTCTAGAATACGGCTCATGTTAATGCCTTTTTCATCTTTATTTAAGCTCGTTGAAAAGCTAAATCGTCCCGCCGTTTGGAAACGATCGATATTAACGGGATAAATTAAATTTTTAATACCGACTTCTTCGATTTCAAATAAGAAATTTTTATGTGTACTTTGTAAGTCAGTCATTTCATTTTTAGTTGTTGGTTTTGTACCTTCGATTGGGTCAACTGAGCCAAAGTGCTTCCAACGACCCTCACGTGTGGATAAATCAAATTCAGTCATTGTTTACCTCCCCTTAAGATTCAAAATGATATGTCCAATATGGTTCAACATCTAAGAAACTTTGTGTTTCGCCACCGACTTCTGGACTCGCTAATTGTTTTAAAAATGGACCAGTTTGAGATGCATGTGCTTCGAAAGCTTTCAATTTAAGATCTCGATATGCACGAATGTCATTTAATATATCTGGTTCGCCTAGTATTTCTGGTGCATCATTACTAAACGCCACAAGTTGTAGGCGTGGGCGTGTCTCTTTAGGCATACGGCCTACAGTTCTCACTACGGCTTCGGCTGTTGCTTCATGGTCAGGATGGACAGCAAATTTAGGATAGAATGAAATAATCACCGATGGATTTGTTTCTTCAATCAAATTTTTAACCATGTCATCCATTTGTTCATGAGGCTCAAATTCAACCGTTTTATCACGTAATCCCATTTTACGTAAATCGGTGATGCCAATAATCTTCATCGCTTCTTCTAATTCACGTTCACGTATATCAGGTAGTGATTCTCGAGTTGCAAAAGGAGGATTACCTAAATTACGTCCCATTTGACCTAATGTTAGGCATGCATAAGTGACAGGAATGCCGTTATCAATATAACTTGCAATCGTTCCAGCTGATGAGAAGGTTTCATCATCAGGGTGTGGGAATATCATTAACACGTGTCTTTCATCTTTCATGAATAAACCTCCTCTATACTGTAAATGGCTTTTCACTAATCTCGATTGTGGCAGCCAATTGACCTTCGTAGTTAAATCCTGCGATTAAAAATTCGTTGTTGTTATTGATTTCGTAATGCGTTAGTCCTTGAACATAGACCCAACCTCCGTCACGAAGTTTTAGACCAACTCTATAGGGGTCTTTCTCTCCACCTTTAAGTTGTGCATGTTCACATGTGACTTGTATATTTCTTAAAAATGTACCCGCATTAAAGACACGTTGATCGAAATGATTTGCATATGCACCATTAGTCGTTTCAACGTGTAGGTATACAGGTTTATTTTCGAATGATGTTAATAATTGTTGTACTTCTTCAGCGTTAATGAGTTCCAACACTTTCACTCCTTGCAACCATACAATATGTTTATCTATTTATTTTACTAAAAAGAAGAGACTAATTGTACATCTCTGCTCAATTTATTCAGAAAAAGTGGTAATTATACCTTTAAAGAGTTGATTTACTTTAAGTATTGTATGTGATAAGTGAGTAAATTGTTAGGTTTAGGGGTATCGTTTAAAAATTTATAAGACGGGTAGACTAATGAATGTGAAAGATAAAATAAGAACTGAAGATATATCACTTTAGTAATGAAAGGATGTTTGTAATGGAATTACAATTAGCAATCGATTTATTAAATAAAGAAGAAGCAGCAAAATTAGCTAAAAAAGTTGAAGAATATGTGGATATCGTAGAAATTGGTACACCTATCGTTATTAATGAAGGATTACCAGCTGTTCAACATTTAAACGAAAATATTAATAATGCTAAAGTATTAGCTGACCTTAAAATTATGGACGCAGCAGACTATGAAGTAAGCCAAGCAATTAAATTTGGTGCAGATGTTGTAACAATCTTAGGTGTGGCTGAAGACGCTTCAATTAAAGCGGCAGTTGAAGAAGCACACAAACATGATAAACAATTATTAGTAGATATGATTGCGGTACAAGATTTAGAAAAACGTGCGAAAGAATTAGATGAAATGGGTGCTGACTATATTGCAGTACACACTGGTTATGACTTACAAGCAGAAGGTCAATCTCCATTAGACAGTTTACGTACTGTTAAATCTGTCATTAAGAATTCTAAAGTTGCTGTAGCTGGTGGTATTAAACCAGATACAATTAAAGATATTGTTGCAGAACAACCTGACTTAGTTATCGTTGGTGGCGGTATTGCTAACGCTGATGATCCAGTCGAAGCTGCTAAACAATGTCGTGACGCGATTGAAGGTAAGTAATTATGTCTCAATTTACTAATTACAAATTAATTCTTGAAGAATTAGATCGTACGTTATCACATGTTCAAGATGAACAATATGACCGTTTTGCAAATGATGTGAATGGTGCGCAAAGAATCTTCACTGCAGGTAAAGGCCGTTCAGGATTTATGGCGAATAGTTTCGCAATGCGACTTAATCAACTTGGTAAAGAAGCATTTGTAGTAGGTGAATCAACGACACCTTCTATTAAAGAACATGATTTATTTGTTATTTTATCTGGTTCGGGTTCAACTGAACATTTACGCTTATTAGCTGAAAAAGCACAATCAATAGGTGCTAAAGTTGTATTATTAACAACAAGCCCTGATTCTCCAATTGGTGAGTTAGCTGAAACAGTAATTGAGTTACCAGCTGGCACAAAACACAATGTTGAAGGGTCTGAACAACCATTAGGAAGCTTATTTGAACAATCTTCATTATTGTTCTTAGATAGCGTAGTTCTGGGCTTAATGGAAACATTTGATATAAGTGAAGAAGAAATGCAAAATAATCATGCAAATTTAGAATAAATAGTGTTTATTTAATCCAATCGATTCCCTTAAAAGGCATCGGTTGGATTTTTTAATAGATTAATAAATGACATATCGCTTTTATGAAAAATTCTTAATGTAATAGTATGTGAGTTATATTAAAAATAATGTTAACATAATATAAATTGAAGTTAACATTTAAGAACGGAAGAGGTCATACAATGCTAGAAATCATAAAGCGACTTGAATATTACGCTAAGGTTCAGCCTCAATCCATAGCACTGCAAATCGATGATGAAATTGTAAATTATGAGAGTTTATACCAAAAAATTTGTGATTGCACTTTGAATTCACCAAAATTTAAGCTTGGAAGTAGAGTGGCACTATTAAATGACTCTCCAATAGTAAATATCACAAATTATTTTGTTGTTTTAATGATGGATGGAGTTCCATGTTTTTTAGATAACAAATGGTCACGCGACACTATAGATAAACTTATAGAGCATTTTCATATTGAATATGTAATGACTGCTATCGGAAAGTTTAAACGTACAACATCATTTGGTACATACGAAAAATATATAAGTGAGGAATTAAAAGTGGATGACTTGTTACATATTGGATTTACATCTGGCACTACAGGCCTACCTAAAGCTTATTATCGTAATGAGCCTTCATGGATTGGATCTTATGCTGAAAATGAAAAACTCATACATAACTATGAAACAGCTCTCGCTGCACCAGGTCCACTCGCACATTCGTTATCGTTATATACATGTATTTATGCATTATATTCAGGTAGAACTTTCATCGGACAACGACAATTTGATGCAAAACGATTCATTTCCATATTAAATGAACAACATTCTAATATCGCACTTTTTCTTGTACCAACCATGTTACATCAATTACTGAATGTAGATACGACTATCACACACATTAAATCTATATTTTGTAGTGGTGCGAAACTGTCAGAATCATTGTTTAAAACTGTGTCCCAACAATTTAAAAACGCAAATATAATTGAATTTTTTGGAACATCTGAAGCAAGTTTTATTACGTATAACTTTAATCAGACATCACCAACTAACTCTGTTGGTCAAGTATTTCCTAATGTTTCAATTAAACTTGAAGCGCAAGATAATCGGAAAATAGGTTTATTGAAGGTTCAAAGTAATATGATTTATTCAGGTTATGTCGATGTTGGAGTGGTGCAACCTCATAGCTGGATTGAAACCGGAGATTATGCATATATACAAAATAATCAACTTTATTTAGTAAGTCGTAAAAGTGATCGACTTATTATTGGGGGTAAAAATATATATCCTAATGTAATAGAACAGCAAGTGAAATCATTAGATGGAATTGAAGAAGCGGTTGTCGTTGGTGAGCCACATAGACGCTTTGGAGAAATTGCAGTATTAATTTATGTAGGAAATCAAGAACTTGATTATACGACATTGAGACGGTATTTACGACAAACGTTATCAAGATATGAAATTCCTTCAAAGCTTGTAAGGGTAAAAGATTTGCCATTTACCAATAGTGGCAAAGTAGCACGTAACACTGTTCAAACATTATATTTAGAGGGAGCGTTTAAAGTATGAAAGAAGCAGTTGTAATATGGGCTAAAAGAACACCGTTTGGTAAATATGGTGGTGCGTTAAGATATTTAGAACCTGAAGCGCTGTTGTTACCACTTTTTCAAAATTTGAAGCAAACATTTCCTGAAGTAATGGATCAAGTGGATGATGTTGTATTAGGTAATGTTGTAGGGAATGGTGGTAATGTTGCGAGAAAGTCGTTACTAGAAGCCGGTTTAAATCATCGAATTCCTGGCATAACATTAGACCGTCAATGTGGCTCGGGTTTAGAAAGTATCATTTATGCGTGTCGAATGGTGCAATGTGAGGCTGGGAAGGTGTTCATTGCTGGTGGCGTAGAGAGTACAAGTCGTGCACCATGGAAGATTAAGCGTCCTCAATCTGTCTATGAAATGCAATTACCACAATTTTTTGAGCGTGCATCATTTGCACCTGAAGGTCAAGATCCAAGCATGATAGAAGCAGCTGAGAATGTCGCACAACATTATAATATATCTCGTAATGATCAAGACTTATTTGCAGCACGTAGTCATCGGTTAGTGGCAACGCATTTTAATAATGGTGATATTAACCGTGAGATTGTTCCTCTTACAATTAAAGGAGCGTTGTTTGATAGGGATGAAAGTTTAAAGCCAAATCTGACTGAGGCGCGTTTACATAGATTACGTCCAATATTACCAAATGGTACAGTTACAGTTGGTAATAGTTGCATGAAGAATGATGGTGCCGGAATAGCTTTAATAATGGAAAAGGAAATGGCTGTGGCAATGGGGATTAAATGGGGAATGTTATATAGAGATGCTGTTACAACAGGTGTGGATCCAACCTTATTAGGGATAGGTCCAGTACCCGCAGTTTCTCAATTATTGAAAAGGCAGAAATTAAATATTGAAGATATATCAGCCATTGAACTGAACGAAGCATTTAGTTCTCAAGTGCTGGCATCTATAAATGAGTTGCATTTAGGTTTGGACAAGGTAAATCAATGGGGAGGTGCGATTGCTACTGGACATCCATATAGTGCTAGTGGCGCGGCATTAGTTGCTAGATTATTAAACTTACCTAATTGGCAATATGGAATTGCTACGATGGGTATAGGAGGAGGTATGGGAAATGCGGTACTCTTTGAAAAGTGGCGCCAATGAAACAAGAGAGTTTAAATTTCATTCCGAGGACGTCCGAATTTATTGTAGTGTAATAGGGAAGGAATATGACGGCACAGTACCACCGCTAATGTGTGCAAAGTTGTGGCCTAAATTTAAAATGTTTCAAATCTTTAAAGGTGAAGCAATACGATTAGTACGTACTAATGTTGAATTGTTTGAAAATTTAGAAAGCGATATACAATATTGTGCATATTTAACGCATAAAAAATCTGAAAAAGTAAAGCAATTTGACCGTTTTATTTTTAAATTGGAAATTAATAAAAATAATAAAACACGTATGATTATCGAACAAACGTTTATTTCAGAGGATGGAATATATGGTTTTTAATAGGGAAATAGTAGAACAGTATTTAGCAATTGTAGATGACGAAAATCCGATTCATGAGTATATCGTTCCAGGACAATTAATCGTTGAAAAGGTATTTTCTATGATGGATGATCAATGGGCTAGTTATAAAATCAAGTATGTTCAAACCACTGATATCAATGAAACAATAGATTTTGAGGTGGTTGAAAACGAACGAATTATTGTTTCGAATAAAGCTAATGGGGTAAAACTAGTTATAATTAGAAATTGATAAAATTATTAATTTTTAATTATAGCCTTTTTTGTTTTTATTAAAATTATGTAAGCGTGTACAAAAGAAGGTTGTTAAATTCTGTAAAATGAATAATATTGTATTTTTGAAATTTATATAATTTTTAGTAATTTGACAACATTCATTAGGTCTGTATAATTATGTAACATAAATAGAAGGAGTGTTACAGGTCATGGATTTTAAAAAAGATAGAATTAACATGGTCGATGGGCAAACAGCGAAGAAAACTGTATTTGCCACGGGTATTGGTAACGCCATGGAATGGTTCGACTTTGGTGTCTATGCGTACACTACGGCATATATCGGAGCGAATTTCTTTTCGCCAGTACAAAACCCAGAGATTCAACAAATATTTACATTTGCAGCATTAGCAATTGCCTTCCTATTACGACCAATAGGTGGGATAGTGTTTGGAATCATTGGTGATAAGTACGGTCGTAAAGTTGTATTGACGACGACTATTATTTTAATGGCTCTATCAACATTAACGATAGGTGTTTTACCAAACTACGATATGATAGGATTATGGGCACCAGCGCTCTTACTGCTCGCTAGAATATTACAAGGATTTTCTACTGGTGGTGAATATGCTGGAGCAATGACATATATTGCTGAAATTTCACCAGATAAGAAGCGTAATAGTTTAGGTAGTGGTCTTGAAATTGGAACTTTATCGGGTTATATCGCAGCTTCAATTATGATCGCATTATTAAGTTTCTTCTTAAGTGATGCACAAATGGAAGCGTGGGGTTGGAGAATTCCATTTATCTTAGGTTTATTCCTTGGTTTATTTGGACTTTATTTACGTCGTAAACTTGAAGAATCTCCAATCTATGAAAATGATGTAGAAACACCAGCACGTGATAACATAGGATTCTTCACAATTATCCGTTATTACTTTAAAGATATCTTAGTATGTTTCGTAGCAGTTGTATTCTTCAATGTAACAAACTATACAGTTACTGCTTATTTACCAACATACTTAGGACAAATTGTTAAAATTGATGAAACAACTACAAGTGTGTTAATTACATGTGTTATGGCAGTAATGATTCCGTTAGCATTATTCTTCGGTAAATTAGCGGATAAAATTGGTGAGAAGAAAGTATTCTTGATTGGTACTGGTGGTCTTACACTATTAAGTATTGTGGCATTTAGTTTACTCAATACAAAATCATTACCATTCATTATACTTGGTGTGTTTATTTTAGGTTTCTTCTTATCAACATACGAAGCAACAATGCCTGGTTCATTACCAACAATGTTCTTTACACATATTAGATATCGTACATTAGCAGTTACATTTAATATTTCAGTTTCACTATTTGGTGGTACAACACCGTTAGTTAACTCCTGGTTAGTTGAATCAACTGGTAACATTTACGCACCAGCGTATTATTTAACTGCTATTAGTATTATCGGCTTTATTGTGATTGCGGTATTGCATGTAAGTACAGCAGGCAAATCACTTAAAGGTTCTTATCCTAATGTTGACAATAAAAAGGATTTAGAATTTTATGAATCAAATCCTAAAAAAGCATTATGGTGGATTAAAGTTAAGAAAAATAAAAACGCATAATAATTATCAATTAAACGCATTGATGCACGTTCGCATCAATGCGTTTTTTAATTCATTTAACTTTAAATAGAAGTACTATAAATAATTAACGACGTAAAATTATAGCGTCAATGTTAGCAAAGCTTAAAGTTACTCTCTAAGCATACGAGGGGGGACAATCCTCGTCTAACATCGACGCTATTTAAATAAGGTGAGTTTAGGAATGATTAATGACTTATAAAGTTACTTAATAGTATTAGGGGGCATAAGAACTTTAAAATCAATTTTGGGAATAATTCATCTGTTTGAATTCTCAATTTGGAAAACACTTTTACTGTGCTTCTTGATGTCTAAATGACTTAATAACCTAGTTTCATGTTATCAAGGTCATTTTCTAGTAGAGAGAGCAATTTATAGATTTCATTCTTGTTAAACGTTTCATCAAATTTTACCGTAATTGTCTTGAAGGTTTTCGTAATGATTTCGTACATTGGGATACCATTCTCTATATTTTGCTTGTAGATAATCATGATGTGTAATTCCTCCTTTGTCTCTCTACACTTAATATAGTAAAGTAATTTTAAAATAAAAACATGAGCCCAAGGTACCAACTTTGGATACAACGTATAGCCTATCACTTTCTACGACTTAATACCTAGAATTTATAATAAGCCTAAATTAATGTGAATGACTTAAATAAAATACCTCCTCAATGAATGGTCTTAATAAAGACTTTATTGAGGAGGTTAGTTTGAGTTTATAAAAATTAAGTGTTTACTATTAAACTTCTGTTACGTCTACATCGATGTGTTCAACACGATTATAGGCACCATGATCTACTGGACCTACGAAATCGTTCATTTTCCAGCCATTTTTAATTGCTGAAGCAACAAATGCTTTGGCACTAATAACAGCTTCTTTAGGTGATTTACCATTAGCTAAGT
>ERZ1023442.271-NODE-271-length-9444-cov-2.925445_pt1 | contig 9444 bp, 10 predicted proteins | sample MGYA00380521_ERZ1023442 | MGnify/ENA primary metagenome ERZ1023442 (study PRJEB33173, sample SAMEA4830294) | metagenome | study: EMG produced TPA metagenomics assembly of the PRJEB25223 data set... | reverse complement strand
ACAAACGACAAGAAAATAATGAGAGAAAATGTTTTTGAGAATTGGTAGTTTCTACCTTACTGAGGATACCTAAGAGTCCCTTTAATTAGTAGATGCGTTTGTCTAAAAATGGTAGGGCATGCAGTGATTCCTTGTAGTTACTCAGAACGTTTTGAGAAAAAATGACAGAGAGACAGGTTGAATGAACTCATCAGCTTTTATGCTGTTGCTTTAACCAATGAATTGGAGAAATAATGATACGTTTTAATAATGTTTCTAAAACTTTTGGTCAGACAAAGGTTTTGCAAGAGCAGACCTTTCAAATTAATGACCGTGAATTTTTTGTGCTGGTTGGCCCCAGCGGATCGGGGAAAACCACACTTTTAAAAATGATTAACTGCCTTATTGAACCAAGCTCTGGAGATATTTTACTGAATAACGTCCCACAGAAAGAGTTAGATTTACGTGAGATGAGGCTATCTATTGGATACGTATTGCAGCAAATTGCTCTTTTCCCCAATCTCACAGTAGCTGAAAATATTGCGATTATCCCTGATATGAAGCAATGGTCAGCTGAAGAAATTAGACAAAAAACTGAAGAATTATTGGATAAGGTGGGCCTACCTGCTAAAGATTATCTTGATCGTTACCCGAGTGATTTATCGGGAGGTGAACAGCAACGTATTGGTATTGTACGTGCTATCATTTCTCATCCTAAAATTCTATTGATGGATGAACCATTTTCAGCCTTAGATCCTATTTCACGTAAACAATTGCAAGAGTTAATGTTGAGTCTTCACAAGGAGTTTGACATGACGATTGTATTTGTGACACATGATATTGATGAGGCTATTAAATTAGGAGACCGCGTGGCTATTTTAAATGAGGGAGAAATTGTGCAACTGGATCGCCCAGAAATGATTAAGACCCACCCTGCTAATGCTTTTGTGGCCAATTTATTTGGAGGTGATGAGCATGCCTAGTTTGTTTGTAACTTTCCAAAACCGTTTTAATGAATGGCTGGCGGCTCTGGGGGAACACCTGCAAATTTCCCTTTTATCTCTTATGATCGCCTTGCTAATAGGCGTGCCTTTAGCAGCTCTTCTCAGTCGCAGCAAACGTTGGTCAGACATTATGTTACAGGTAACAGGTGTTTTTCAAACCATCCCCTCACTGGCTTTGCTTGGTCTTTTCATCCCTTTAATGGGAATTGGAACGTTGCCTGCAGTGACAGCTTTAGTTATCTATGCGATTTTTCCGATTTTACAGAACACCATCACAGGGTTAAATGGTATTGACCCAAGTCTCGTGGAAGCAGGGACAGCGTTTGGGATGACCAAATGGGAGCGATTGAAAACATTTGAGATTCCAATTGCCATGCCTGTCATTATGTCAGGTGTGCGGACGTCAGCAGTCATGATTATTGGCACAGCTACTTTAGCTTCCTTGATAGGAGCTGGTGGACTTGGCTCTTTCATCTTATTGGGGATTGATCGTAATAATGCTAACCTGATTCTGATAGGGGCTATTTCTTCAGCTCTGCTAGCTATTATTTTCAATAGTTTGTTACAGTACCTTGAGAAAGCTTCCTTGCGACGAATTATGATTAGTTTTGGAATCACCTTTCTTGCCTTGTTGGCATCATATACTCCTATGGTGCTTAGTCAGTTTTCAAAAGGAAAAGATACAGTGGTTATTGCCGGTAAATTGGGAGCAGAGCCCGATATTCTGATTAATCTCTATAAGGAATTAATTGAAGACCAATCAGATATAAGCGTTGAGTTGAAATCTAATTTTGGGAAAACTAGCTTCTTATATGAAGCTCTTAAATCTGGAGATATTGATATCTATCCTGAATTTACAGGAACCATAACATCAAGTCTTTTACGTGACAAACCACCTTTGTCTAATGACCCTAAGCAGGTCTATGAGGATGCTAAAAAAGGCATTGCTAAGCAAGATAAACTGACCCTGCTCAAGCCGTTTGCTTACCAAAATACGTATGCTGTTGCTATGCCAGAAAAATTGGCAGAGGAATATCAGATTGAAACCATTTCTGATTTAAAAGCGCATGCTGATACTTTAAAGGCTGGTTTTACTCTGGAATTTAAGGACAGAGCAGATGGCTATAAGGGAATGCAATCTCAATATGGGTTACAGTTATCTGTGGCGACGATGGAGCCAGCTCTTCGTTATCAAGCAATTCAATCAGGAGATATCCAAGTAACAGATGCTTACTCTACGGATGCTGAAATTACGAAATACCATTTGAAAGTTTTAAAAGATTATAAGGTATCTGTTAAAGGAGCAGATGCTAATAAGGTCGCTCGAGATTATCTGTTGAAAGCGGGATTAATCCAGAAATAAACAGAAATGTTGGTCCGTAGGACTGGCATTTTTTCGTCTCTTACGTTCAAGAAGTAACAATTCATAAATACAAAAACCGAACATTTAAATTAAAAATAGTATTTAAATTTGACAAAAAATAAACAATGAAATAAACTATAAAAGGAAAGGTAAGTTTTTACCTAGCGATGCCTCTAATCATCAGAGGTCATAGGAAGGTCATTTTGTATAAAGGACGTGGAGAAGAAGATGAGAACTGACTTATTTTCTTTCATCTGTGTCTAAAGAGGAGACACTTATGTTTAATGACATCCCTGTATTTGATTATGAAGATATTCAACTGATTCCTAACAAGTGCATTATTACTAGTCGTTCACAAGCAGATACAAGTGTGACACTCGGAAAATACAAGTTCAAGCTACCAGTTATCCCAGCAACTATGCAAACAATTATTGATGAAACAATTGCTGGGCAGTTGGCAAAAGAGGGTTATTTTTATATTATGCATCGTTTTGATGAAGATAGCCGCAAACCTTTTATCAAGCGCATGCATGAACAAGGCTTGATTGCATCAATCTCTGTTGGGGTTAAAGCTTACGAATATGAATTTGTGACTTCTTTGAAAGAGGATGCTCCTGAGTTTATTACCATTGATATTGCTCATGGTCATGCTAACAGTGTTATTGATATGATTAAGCATATCAAAACTGAATTACCAGAAACATTTGTCATTGCTGGAAATGTTGGTACGCCAGAAGCTGTACGAGAACTCGAAAACGCAGGTGCTGATGCCACTAAAGTAGGCATCGGTCCAGGCAAAGTATGTATCACTAAAGTAAAAACAGGTTTCGGTACAGGTGGTTGGCAGTTAGCAGCACTGCGCTGGTGCGCAAAGGCAGCTCGTAAGCCTATCATTGCTGATGGTGGGATTCGCACACATGGTGATATCGCTAAATCCATCCGCTTTGGAGCTAGTATGGTCATGATTGGATCGCTTTTTGCAGGACATATTGAAAGTCCTGGAAAAACGGTAGAAGTGGATGGTGAAACGTTTAAAGAATATTATGGCTCGGCGTCAGCATATCAAAAAGGCGAGCATAAAAATGTAGAAGGCAAAAAAATCTTATTGCCTACAAAAGGTCACTTATCAGATACCCTGACCGAAATGCAACAGGATTTGCAATCGTCCATTTCTTACGCGGGTGGTAAAGATTTAGACAGTTTGCGTCATGTTGATTATGTTATCGTCAAAAATTCTATTTGGAATGGTGATTCCATTTAAATGATATGGAGTTAGCTAGGACCAGTAAAGAATTTTTTAGCTTAATGCTGGAGATGCTTTTATCATATCTCTGTAGGTATTGAAAAAAATAAGAAACATGGTAAAATAGTAAATTATCATAATGAATTCAATAATGACATACTTATTTATGCTGTGAATTGGCGCAGCGTCTCTACAAGACACCTTAATGTCTAACAATAAGTAAGCTTTTAGGCTTGCTTGGTTTTTAACCTTGCAAAGTGAGAAACTCTTATAGTTTCTGGCTTTGCGGCAGGCTTTTTCTATTTGAATCAAAAGGAGATTTATGCAGTTACTTGAAGAACGCATCTTAACAGATGGCAATATTCTAGGAGAGAATATTCTAAAGGTAGATAATTTTTTAACTCATCAAGTTGATTACCGGTTGATGAAAGCAATTGGTAAAATGTTTGCTCAAAAATATGCTGAGGCTGGCATTACAAAAGTGGTTACAATCGAAGCTTCAGGTATTGCACCAGCTGTATACGCTGCAGAAGCAATGGATGTTCCTATGATTTTTGCGAAAAAACATAAAAACATTACCATGACAGAAGGCATTTTGACAGCAGAAGTTTATTCTTTCACGAAACAAGTGACGAGCACGGTGTCTATCGCTGGTAAATTCCTATCTAAAGAAGATAAGGTTTTGATTATTGATGACTTTTTAGCCAATGGTCAGGCAGCAAAGGGTTTGATTGAGATTATTGGTCTAGCAGGGGCACAAGTCGTCGGCGTTGGTATTGTGATTGAGAAATCTTTCCAAGATGGTCGTCGATTGATTGAAGATATGGGCATTGAAGTGACCTCATTAGCCCGTATTAAAAACTTTGAAAATGGTAATCTAAACTTCTTGGAGGCTGACGCATAATGACACATTCAACAAAGCAGGAACATTCTCACTCGCAATCAGCTGTCCTTGGCTTACAGCATGTGCTTTCGATGTATGCCGGATCTATTTTAGTACCAATTATGATTGCAGGTGCTTTAGGTTATTCCGCTAGAGAGTTGACTTACCTGATTTCGACAGATATTTTCATGTGTGGTGTGGCTACTTTCTTACAGTTAAAGTTAACCAAGCATACGGGAGTGGGATTACCAGTTGTTTTAGGATGTGCTTTTCAATCAGTGGCACCTCTATCCATTATTGGAGCGCAGCAAGGTTCAGGTGCCATGTTTGGAGCCCTCATTGCGTCAGGAATTTATGTCATTTTAGTGGCAGGTATTTTTTCTAAGATTGCTCGTTTCTTCCCACCAATTGTTACAGGATCGGTCATTACCGTCATTGGCTTAAGTCTCGTAGGTGTTGCTATGGGGAATATGGGAGATAACGTCAAAGAGCCTACGGCACAAAGCATGATGTTATCATTGTTGACGATTGTCATTATTCTTTTAGTCCAAAAATTTACCAAAGGTTTTGTGAAATCCATTTCCATTTTGATTGGGCTCGTAGCGGGAACTTTGGTTTCAGCCATGATGGGATTAGTAGATACAACTCCTGTTGTAGAGGCTTCTTGGATTCATGTGCCAACCCCATTTTATTTTGGTATGCCAACTTTTGAAATCACTTCTATTGTGATGATGTGTATCATCGCAACGGTTTCTATGGTTGAATCAACAGGCGTCTACTTAGCGCTTTCAGATTTGACTAATGATCAATTAGATGAAAAACGTTTGCGCAATGGTTATCGCTCAGAAGGGATCGCAGTCTTTCTCGGCGGGTTATTTAACACCTTCCCTTACACTGGTTTTTCTCAAAATGTTGGACTTGTCCAAATCTCAGGTATTAAAACCCGTCGTCCGATTTACTACGCAGCAGGTATCCTTGTGGTTGTTGGTTTACTCCCTAAATTTGGAGCAATGGCGCAAATGATTCCAAGCCCAGTTCTTGGTGGAGCTATGCTTGTTCTCTTTGGTATGGTTGCTCTTCAAGGAATGCAAATGCTTAATCGTGTTGATTTCCAAAAGAACGAGTATAATTTTATTATTGCTGCTGTTTCTATTTCGGCTGGCTTAGGGTTTAATGGCACCAATCTTTTTGCTAGTTTACCAGAGACAGCTCAAATGTTCTTAACGAATGGTATTGTGATTGCCACTTTGACATCTGTTGTCTTAAACCTGCTTTTAAATAGTAAAGATTATTAAGATATCAGTGATCATACTAAAAGACAAACCTCAAAAATGAAGTTTGTCCTCAAGTTGAAACGACTCAGAGAGAGTCGTTTTTTTGTTATGTTTAATCAGTTAGCTAGAAAGACTCCTAGTTGTTTTTACTAATACAAGGCTTGGAAGTATGGTCTTAGTCCCTTTGACATCCAGATTTTTTGATCTTTTGTGACCACAAGTCCTTCAATGTGTTTTAGACTATTTAAACAGCTAATAACCGTGGCTTTATCGAGTCCAAAGAGTCGGGTAGTCCATATTTCACAATCCAAAGAAGAAGGAGCCATGACCGTTAAGCTGAGCATATCTGTTTCTATAGGATAGCCTGTCTGACGATCTAAGATATGATGATACTGTTTCCCTTTGGCTGTAAACTGCCTTTCATAAATACCAGAGGTCACTACAGAGTGATTGTTGACCTTGATGAGTCCCAGGTGCTTGCCTCGTCTGGCACCTGGTTCTTGAATTCCAATTCGAAAAGTCTTGTCAGGGCTTTTCGGATTAGGTCCATGAACTAAGACGTTTCCTCCTAAATTGATTTGGGCAAATTCGACCCCGTCTTCGATGAGATAAGCCATGATATTATCTGCAATGTAACCCTTAGCTAAGGCACCCAAATCAAGTGACATTCCAGATCGTGTTAAGAAAACGGTTTGATTGCTTTGATTGATTCTAATGTTTTGGGGATTGGTGAGGGCTAATTGTTGTGAGATAAGCTCAGGACTGGGTAGATTAGCATCAGGAAAGCCGATTCGCCAGGTTTGGACAAGTGGCCCGATAGCGATATTCAGATTACTTGGCGCAGCTAGGCTATGTGATTTACCAATTTGGATAAGAGTCAGCAAATCAGAGTGGGCACGGACGGGTTTGACACCAGCTGCCCTATTAATAGCCATCAATTCAGAAGTAGAATCATTGGCAGAAAAACGATGATTGTAAGCATGTAATAGGCTAATCACTGTCTGAAGCTGTTGAGGAGCTTTGTTGGATGCAATATGGATATCAATAACAGTTCCCATTAGTTTTAATTGTTGCGTAACAAACATAATTAGTCCCCTTTTTAGCAGAAGACCCCCACTAAGGAGTGAGGGAAAGTTGTTATGATTTTCGTTTCATTTCACCTTGTGGGAAATAAGACCCTTCTGGCATGTCGTTAATAAAAACATGAATGCTTTCTTTAGGTGCTTCAGCGATGCGTGAGACGACTTCAGTTACTTCACGTGCTAATTGATTTTTTTGATCTTGGCTACGACCTTCAAAAAGGTCAATGGTTACAAATGGCATAGGAAACCTCCTTTTCTAGTTATGTCTATTTTATCATGTTGTGATGAAATTGCCTATGCTTAACAGCCTCTTGAAAAGGCTTACCAAAGGACTTTTTTCTCATGACCAGTGTCGAGTTTTCGAAGAAGTCAATCGCCAAATGAATACAATTATGATAGAATAGAAAGGATAAAAATAGAAGGTAGGATACTCCATTTTGGCTCAATTATACTATAAATATGGGACAATGAATTCAGGCAAGACTATTGAAATCTTGAAAGTAGCACATAATTATGAAGAACAAGGCAAACCTGTTGTCATTATGACAAGTGCTCTTGATACGCGTGATGGTTTTGGCGTCGTTTCAAGTCGTATCGGCATGCGACGAGAAGCAGTTCCTATTTCTAGTGATATGGATGTTTTTACCTTTATTGACCAATTGGAGGAAAAACCTTATTGTGTCTTGATTGACGAAAGCCAATTTTTAAGCAAGCAAAATGTTTGATTTGGCGCGTGTGGTGGATAAGTTAAATGTTCCTGTCATGGCTTTTGGGTTGAAAAATGATTTTCAAAATGAACTGTTTGAGGGATCAAAATACCTTTTGCTTCTGGCCGATAAGATTGACGAAATCAAAACAATCTGTCAATATTGCAGCAAGAAAGCCACGATGGTTTTACGGACTGAAAATGGAAAACCGGTGTATGAGGGTGCTCAGATACAAATCGGAGGGAATGAAACCTATATTCCAGTTTGCCGTAAGCATTACTTTCACCCACCCGTTAGCACCGAACAGTCAGTAATGACTGAGAAAAAGTAAAAAGAGGAGATGATCAAAACGAATGAACATTTATGATCAATTACAGGCGGTTGAAGACCGTTACGAAGAGTTAGGCGAATTATTGAGTGACCCAGAAGTCGTTTCAGACACCAAGCGTTTTATGGCCTTGTCAAAAGAAGCTAGTACACGTGATACTGTAACAACCTACCGTGAGTATAAACAAGTAATCCAAGCCATTGCTGATGCGGAAGAAATGATCAAGGATGCCAGTGGTGATTCTGAATTAGAAGAAATGGCTAAGGAAGAACTAAAAGAGTCTAAAGCTGCTAAGGAAGACTACGAAGAAAAACTTAAAATCCTCCTCTTGCCGAAAGATCCGAATGATGATAAAAATATCATTTTGGAAATCCGTGGAGCTGCCGGTGGTGATGAGGCTGCCCTTTTTGCTGGTGACCTTTTGACCATGTACCAAAAATTTGCCGAAAGCCAAGGCTGGCGTTTTGAGGTCATGGAAGCCTCTTATAATGGAGTTGGTGGTATCAAAGAAGTTGTTGCCATGGTTTCTGGTCAATCTGTTTATTCTAAATTGAAATACGAATCTGGTGCTCACCGTGTGCAGCGTGTTCCTGTAACAGAAAGCCAAGGCCGTGTTCATACGTCAACAGCAACAGTCCTTATTATGCCAGAAGTAGAAGAAGTAGAATACGACATTGATCCTAAAGATTTGCGTGTTGATATTTACCATGCTTCAGGTGCAGGTGGACAGAACGTCAACAAGGTTGCAACAGCCGTTCGTATCGTTCACTTGCCAACCAATATTAAAGTAGAAATGCAAGAAGAACGGACACAACAAAAAAACCGTGACAAAGCGATGAAAATTATTCGTGCCCGTGTGGCTGACCATTTTGCCCAGATTGCTCAAGACGAACAAGATGCTGAACGTAAATCAACCATTGGTACAGGTGACCGTTCAGAACGTATTCGTACCTACAATTTTCCGCAGAATCGTGTGACGGATCACCGTATTGGCTTGACCTTACAAAAGTTGGATACTATTTTGTCTGGAAAGATGGATGAAATCATTGATGCCCTTGTCATGTATGACCAAACACAGAAATTAGAATCTCTCAATAACTAATGAACTATGCTACATTAATCAGGACTTATGAAGATAAACTGGAACAAATAGGTGAGGATCGCGAAAACCTCGCCTATGTTTTTAGGGAACTAAAAGAGTGGTCTAGCCTTGATTTCTTACTTCACCAAAATCAAGAAGTAAGTTCAGATGACTGCCTGCTTTTGGAAAAGATTTTCATGGATCTAAGCCAGCATTTATCTCCTCAATATCTAACAGGACGGGCTTATTTTAGAGATCTTCAGCTTTCCGTGGACCAAAGAGTTTTAATTCCAAGGCCCGAAACGGAAGAACTAGTAGACTTGATTTTAGCTGAAAATCCCGATACACCGTTGAGTGTTTTAGATATTGGAACAGGTAGTGGAGCGATTGCTATTTCTCTCAAGAAAGAAAGACCTGCTTGGCAGTTAACAGCATCTGACATTTCAAGTGACGCCCTGAGCTTAGCCCAAGATAATGCTAGCCATTATCAGCTTGATATA
>ERZ1023442.268-NODE-268-length-9504-cov-3.472537_pt1 | contig 9504 bp, 9 predicted proteins | sample MGYA00380521_ERZ1023442 | MGnify/ENA primary metagenome ERZ1023442 (study PRJEB33173, sample SAMEA4830294) | metagenome | study: EMG produced TPA metagenomics assembly of the PRJEB25223 data set... | reverse complement strand
CATTCAGTGTTGTGCCTTGAGTGAAACGAAAGGAATAAATTATAATTATGTCAACGAGATTATCCATTCAAGCTATTCACAAAACCTTTGAAGCAGGAACCATTAATGAAAATCATGTTTTAAGAGGGTTATCTCTAGATGTGGCAGAAGGAGATTTTATTTCCATCATTGGAGGCAATGGGGCTGGTAAATCTACTCTCATGAATACTCTAGCAGGAACGCTCCCTATTGACCAAGGCGATATTTTACTAGATGGTCAATCCATCAAGAAATTACCAGCTTCAAAACGTGCTAAGGATATTAGTCGAGTCTTTCAGGATCCTAAAATGGGAACAGCTTCACGTCTCACGATTGAAGAAAACATGGCTATTGCTCATCGTCGAGGCAAATCACGAGGGTTAAGTTGGGGAGTGAAAGACAAGGACCGTCAGTTGTTTAAGGAAGCCTTGAAAGAATTAGGCTTACATTTAGAGAACCGTCTGAAAGTAGATACCCAATTCTTGTCAGGTGGTCAACGCCAAGCCTTGACTCTCTTGATGGCCTCATTGGAAAAGCCAAAAGTCTTACTCTTAGACGAACATACAGCTGCCCTTGACCCTAAAACTAGTGCGATGGTCATGGAATTGACTCAAAAAATCGTCGAGAACCATGGCCTAACGACCCTTATGATTACTCACAATATGGAAAATGCTATTGAGTATGGCAATCGGCTGGTCATGCTCCATCAGGGGAAAATTGTAGTTGATGTGAAAGGAGACGAAAAGAAAAACCTAACAGTTGCCCAGTTGATGGAACTCTTCCATCAAAATAGTGGCCAAGTATTGACAGATGATGCCCTTGTTCTAGGTTAATCTGCTTTAGGAAAAGTTGGGCGTCTTGTCTAATAGCTAAAAACCCTCTGCTAACCTTAGAATTAGCAGAGGGTTTTAGTTATGTTTTGGTAGGATGGATGATTGTCTCTGGTCCCCACCCCTAGCAGAGGACGATTATAAGAGATCCAACTCTTTGAGTTTGTCATCGACCATTTGTAACACAGTTGCTAAGTCGTCTGGGTTCTGAACAAAATCAAGAGAGTTGCCATCAATTTTCATTTTTGGAGAGACCTTGTAGTCTTCGTACCAGGTTGGGTATTCACCGTGGACTTGATGGTAATATTGTTCAAGACCAGGATTGCCGTCGACCTGCTCAAAACTTCGGCCACGTTTTTCAATGCGCTCAAGCATTTTGTCAAAAGACACATCAATGTAGATGAGAAGATCAGGGCGTTTTTTAGGCATGCCTTCTAGTTCTTCTAACATGTTGGCGAGAAGTTCCTGATAGATGTCAAGTTCTGTCTTAGTGACATTGCCATTTTTGTAGTTAAGTTTTAAGAAGAGTTCGTCTTCAAAAATAGAGCGGTCAAGAATGTTGTTATCGGCTTGATAAGCTTCTTTGATGGACTTAAACCGTTTATTTAAAAAATAAATTTGAAGTAAAAAGGCGTACTTTTTAGGGTCTTGGTAGTAGAGGTCTAGCACGGGGTTATTATCAACAGCTTCGTAAAAAACGTCAGTTCCTAAATGATTTCCAAGTGCAGCAGCAAGCGAGCTCTTGCCGGCACCAATTGTTCCAGCTAGTACAATCAACATGTGTCTCCTTCTAATGTCATTAGCGTACTGTTTCGAAGATGGCTTCAACCTCAGCTAGAGTCTCAGCGCGTGAAACAGCACCACGAACTTTGGCAGCACCTGCTGTTCCGCGAAGATAGTGTGGCGCTAAGCCACGAAATTCCCGAACAGCAATGGTTTCACCTTTGAGGTTAATCAGGCGTTTAAGATGATCTTCGGCGATGTCAAGTTTCTTGGCAAAAGGAAGATCTGGCAATTCTTGTCCAGTCTCAAAGAAATGATTGATTTGAGTGAAAAGGTAAGGATTGTTCATGGCTGCGCGGCCAATCATCACGGCATCCACACCGATTTCTTCAATCATAAATTTGGCGTCTTGCACCGAACGCACATCCCCGTTTCCAATAAAGGGAATCTTAGTGATAGCCTTAGATGCTCGGGCTAATGTCTCATGGTCTCAGGTTCCTGTATACATTTGCTCACGGGTACGGCCATGCATGGCAAGAGCAGACACACCGCCTGACTCAGCCGCAAGGGCATTTTCAACAGCAAGCGAACTATCCGCCCAACCTGTACGCATTTTGACAGTCAGTGGAATATCTAAAACAGACGTGACTTCCTTGACAATGTGGTAAATCTTATCAGGGTCACGGAGCCACTTGGCACCAGCCTCGTTTTTGACAACTTTATTAACAGGGCAGCCCATATTAATATCAACAATATCGGCCTTGGTATTGGTTTGAATGAAATCAGCGGCACGTTTCAACCCTTCTGCGTCACCACCAAATAATTGAATGGACATAGGGTGCTCATTTTCATCAATATGGAGCATGTGAAGGGTCTTTTCGTTGTTGTAGAGCAGCCCTTTTTCGGAAATCATTTCCATAACCACCAGACCAGCACCAAATTCTTTGGCGATGGTACGAAAGGCAGAGTTGGTCACGCCAGCCATGGGAGCAAGGACAGTGCGGTGAGGGATTTCCACATCACCAATCCTAAAGGAAGAATTAAGCTTTATCATTGATGAGGGCCTCCAAATCACTTTCATTAAATTGGTACTTGGTGCCGCAGAATTGGCAGACAATTTCAGCACCCTTATCTTCGTCAATCATGGCCTGTAAATCTGCTTTTGGCAAAGTCATTAGGGCTGCTTCAAAACGTTCTCTAGAACAGTCACATTGGAAGCTTAGCGGTTCTTCAGAAAGACGCTTGTAAGGTTCATCTCCATAGATGGCCTCCAACAGAGCATCCACATGATTTTCAGAAGTTAGTAGTTGAGAAATGGCAGGCATTTCTTGTAGGCGTTTTTCATAGCGAGCAATCTCTTCTTCAGAAGCGCCTGGTAGCACCTGCACCATAAAGCCACCAGCAACCTTAACCTTATCATTTTCATCTAAAAGCACATTAAGTCCTATTGCAGATGGTGTTTGCTCTGATTCGGTTAAGTAGTAGGCAAAATCCTCACCAATTTCCCCAGTAATAAGAGGCGTTGTTGAGGTGTAAGGGTTACCTGTGCCATAATCAATAATCGTCACAAAATGACCATTCCCCATAAAAGGCCCAACAAGGACTTCACCTGTTGCGGTCTTTTTAATATCGACACCAGTATTTTGAATGTAACCTTTCACATGTCCTTTGGTATCTGCCACAGAGATAATGTGTCCAAAAGAAGAATCACCAATCACTTTGACGGTGATTTTACTATCGCCTTTTTGATTAGCCGCCAAAATCTGGTTGGCGATCAAGGTACGGCCAAGCGCAACAGTAGACGATGACAGCGTGTTGTGTTTTTCTTGAGCTAATGCAACCGTCTCAGTGCTATCAAGGACATAAGCCCTAAAAGCCCCTGATTGTGCTATTGATTTAATTATTTTATCCATAACTTAGATTATAGCATAAAGTGTAAAACTTGTATTGACAGGATTACTTGAAAAATCAATACAGATAGACAGTAAAAAATCCCAGAGAATGACTCGGGATTAAGTTAAGGTGTGGTCTAAAGTCGCGCAATGTGGTGACATGGCGCTTATGTTAATTGCTTGGTTAAATCAGCTTGGAATTTTTCCTCTTTAACTTGATATATCAATTCTTGGATAGACAGAATCGATTCATCAAAAGATATTTCAGCAACAGCAATTCCTTTTGTAAGCTCATGTTGAACAAAAGGAATCAGTTGACTGTGAGTGATGACCAAATCTGGCTTTAAATCAGGAATTTGATAAACATTATCTTGCAATAAATAATAGGAATGAAAATCAATGCTTTTATCCGAGAAATACCTTGGAAAAGAATCCGTTAGGAGATGAGCATTGATAAAATTACTGGATACGAAAACAACAACTAAAGGAGGTTGGATATTTCTTAGAATTTGCTCGACATAGTGGCAAAAAAGATGAAAATGCTTATGGTTCAAGTAACGCTTACCAGGAAGTTTGGCCATCCACTCTTCGACAATTAACTTTAAGGACGTATAGAGTTTTTGGTTTCCTTTATAGTACGGAGAAACGAATAAGTTGGTCTCAGGAATAAAATGTTGCAGATTAAACAAGAATGATTTTGAAAAAAACATAAGAGCTTTTACTAAACTAGCCTTTTGCTCTTTTAGGTTAGGTAAAAGAGTGATGATAGGATTTAAAAGCAGGCGAAAAGTATCATTTTCTTCAAAAAGTTGACAACATTGTCTGATATGCTCAGGTGTCCATTGTAAGCTCGCAAAAGAATTATTAGCGGTGATATAAATTAAATAGAGGTAGTCCAAATCTCCTGCTGAAAAGTTTAGTTGGCAGTAAGTTTCGATAATATCACGGCTACTTTTTTTCAAAGAATCGTAGATAAAAAGTTTTTTTAATTGTTGAAAAATTCTGGTTTGGGGAATAGTTACCGAAAATTGATGCCGTTTCCACGATAAAGCCAATAAAATGTCATAGAAAGAAAACGATTCCGATAACCAAGGAGAGGTTTTAAGGTGGGTGGAACTATGGGATAAAAAGCTATGAATAGTGTTTTTGTCTTGCTGCGTCAAGTCATAAACTTTAATGCCAAACTTACTATATAGCAGAGCGATGAGGTAACGGATACGATATTCCTCACCGACACTCTTGTTCTTAGAGAGGCTTAATGCAAAGTTACAGAATAAAGGAATCAATACATCGCGCATCCGCTAGGCTGAGGAGTTTGATAAAAAATGACTTCTTGCAAAATCCGTAAGGGGACGAGAGTGGGAACCATTTTTTATTAAAAAGGCTAGTAATTGTAAGACATTAGATGATGCATAGAGTTGGTAAAGATAAGTTTCTTTAAAAGGATGTGTAAATTGGCAAGATATCATCCTTTTTTGGATGGTCATAGACAGACTATCAGGGAAAAAGGCATTAAGCTCCTCACAATAATGGTTTATTTGTAAAAAGGTTAAGCCAGTTTTTTCTGCTACCTCAGTTATTGGCAAATAAGATGTCTTAAAAAACAAGACAACTAACTGACATTTTGATTCGATTGATGATTCCAAGTATTTTTCTATCAAGGAAAGGGGGCCTCTCTTCCTACACTTAGAAAGCCAAATAAGTCTTTGATAAGTGTATTCTCCTACTTCAATTCTATCTAAGCTAAAAATAGAAATCAAATTAAGAGACTAGAGAATAAATTTCAAAGTGCTTGGAAACATCTCCAAATAAGTGCTTTCTCAAATCTGAAAGATAATTTAAGGAAAATTGGTGATTTTTTTAACCTGCTTATATACCGATAATAATGTATCAATGATAAGATATAAAAGATTCTGAAAAAAGAAATGGAGAGAATTTTTAATGAAATTGTCAAAGAAGTTGTTGTATTCAGCTGTTGTGTTAGCTACGGTAGCGGGACCAACTGTTAGCCCAGTAGCACAGTTTGCGACTGGAATGAGTGTTGTAAGGGCTGAAGATGAGCGACAGGTTGTAACGGATATTCCTACTAAGACAACTGTTAACGTCTTCAAACTTGTGTCAGAAGCTTATAAAGAGGATGTTATTAAAGCTGGTGGTATCGTCAATAGAGATGGTGCAGTAATCTCTCAAGAAGACTTGCAAGCAAAATTGGCAGCAGAAGGTGCACAAGTTAAGACGCTTGATAATGTTACTTTCAATGTTTACCGTATTACTGATTCGAAATTGACAGATGATCAAGCTAAAGAAATCACAACACGTGAACAAGCTTTAGAGAAGAAAGAACAATTGACCTATGTTGGTCAACAGACAACAGCTAATGGAGGGAAGGCTACCTTCAGTCTTGATTCACAATTTAATGGTCAGAACGCTCGTTACCTCTTTATTGAAGTTGCAGCCCCTGCCACAGTCTCATCAGCTCTTGCAGTGCCCTTTGTTATGACTTTGCCTGCTTCACCAGAAAGTGGCAATGGTTACTATAATGAAGTGAACGTTTACCCTAAAAATATCCAAGGGAAAGAGCCAAAGGCCGGTAAAGATGTTAGCACTCTTGGGAACAACATTCTTCCAGCGCAGGTTGGTGAAGAAGTGACATTCTTTCTTAAGGGAACTATTCCAACTAATATTGAAGACTATGCAACATACTTCTTTACAGACCAATTGGATAATCAATTATCACTTGTAAGCACTGCAGATCAATTTGAAGTGAGCTTTGGTGCAGATCATAAATTAGTAAAAGACACTGACTACAAAGTTACAATCACTGATAATAATTCAGGTAAGGGTCAAGGTATTAAAGTTGAATTAACAGAAGCGGGGATTAAAAAACTTGCTACTGAAACTACGCTTAAACAACGTCAAGCATCAGTTGCTCTTCAAGATAACATTCAAGATGTTGAAAGAAATACAAATGATGCACCATTTGTTCAAGTAAAATTCACTGCTAAAATTAACGAAACTGTTCAACTTGGTAAACAAGTAGAAAACAAAACAACTATCACTTACAATAACCGTAGCGATAATGGAAAAGGTGTTAAACCAAATACCCCAACAACTCCTCCAGGTGAAGATACACCTCCAACACCACCAAATGAGCCAAAAACAAGTAAGTCACATAAGACCGCTGTTGTCTCAGCTGGTGCCCGTTTCATCAAGGTTGATGCAAGTGATACTAAAACAAAACTTCCAGGGGCAACTTTCAGGATTTATGCCGATAAGGCAGCACAAAATCCATTGACTTGGTCAACTGAATTGATTGCCCTTAATAAAGCTAAAACTGACAATAAGGAGAAATTTGTTGGTACTGTAGAAGTTGGTAAACCAATTGAGTTGAAATCTAATACTACTGGTCAATTTGAACTTGCGGGTCTTCCACTCGGTAAAGTGACTGAAAAAACAGTTAATGGTGTTACTACTCGTACGATTGCAGTAGCAGAAGGCGTTGCTGGTGTTGTAAATGGCACAATTGACGCTACTCTTTCAAAACTTCAAGCAACTTACTACTTGAAAGAAGAAACAGCACCAACAGGTTATGTGAAGAATAATAATGCTATCCCATTCACAATGTCAACTAAGACTTACGATGAATCAGAAACTCTAGTTGAATTAGGAGTTACTACAGCAGGTCAAAAGCTTGTTAAAAACAACAAACGTCCTTCAATCCCTAATACTGGTGGTATTGGTACGGCTATCTTTGTCGCTATCGGTGCTGCGGTGATGGCTTTTGCTGCTAAGGGTATGAAGCGTCGTACAAAAGATAATTAAATAAAAGGCTACTTCTTAAGTAACCATGTTTAAGAAAAGAGAAATAGCCTTATTTCTCTTTTCGTCGTTTTTAAAATAAAGGAACATCATGAAACAAACATTAAAATTTATGGTTTCTTTTCTGGTGATGTTAGGGACTATGTTTGGGATTAGCCAAACTGTTTTAGCGCAAGGAACTCATCAATTGACGATTGTTCATCTTGAAGCAAGGGATATTGATCGTCCATATCCACAGTTGGATATCGCCCCTAAAGAAGGGACTCCAACTGAAGGAGTACTTTATCAATTGTACCAATTGAAATCAACTGAAGATGGCGATTTGCTGGCGCATTGGAATACCCTAACTATCACGGAATTGAAAAAACAGGCGCAGCAGGTTTTTGAAGCCACTACTGATCAACAAGGAAAGGCTACATTTAACCAACTACCAGATGGAATTTATTATGGTCTAGCGGTTAAAGCTGGTGAAAAAGATCGTAATGTCTCAGCTTTCTTGGTTGACTTGTCTGAGGATAAAGTGATTTATCCTAAAATAATCTGGTCCACAGGTGAGTTGGACTTGCTTAAAGTTGGTGTGGATGGTGATACCAAAAAACCACTAGCAGGTGTTGTCTTTGAACTTTATGAAAAGAATGGTATGGTTCCTATTCGTGTGAAAAATGGAGTGCATTCTCAAGATATGGACGCTGCAAAACGTTTAGAGACAGACTCATCAGGACATATTAGAATTTCAGGTCTCATTCCTGGGGACTATGTCTTAAAAGAAATTGAGACACGGTCGGGATATCAGATTGACCAGTCAGAGACTGCTGTAACTATTGAAAAATCAAAAACAGTAACAGTAACAATTAAAAATCAAAAAATTCCGTCACCTAAAGTGCCACCTCGAGGAGGTTTTATTCCTAAAACAGGTGAGCAAAAGGCAATGATACTGGTAATTATTGGTGGTATTTTAATTGCTTTAGCTTTACGATTACTATCAAAACACCGGAAAAATCAAGATAAGCATTAGCATGAAAAAAAGATCAAAAACATCTCTAGCTACGAACATTCGTATATGGATTTTCCGTCTCATTTTCTTAGCGGGTTTCCTTGTCTTAGTATTTCCCATTGTAAGTCAGGTCACGTACTATCAAGCCTCTCACGCTAATATTAACGCTTTTAAAAAAGCTGTTACTAAGATTGACCAGTCAGAGATTAATCGTCGCTTAGAACTTGCCTATGCTTATAATGCTAGCATAGCAGGTGCCAGAAAGACTGGCGAACATTCAGTACTTAAAGATCCCTACTCTGCTGAACAAAAGCAGGCAGGGGTCGTTGAGTATGCTAGGATGCTTGAAGAGCAAATAGGGCACGTGATTATTCCAAGAATTAATCAGGATATCCCTATTTACGCTGGCTCTGCTGAAGAAAATCTTCAGAGGGGCGTTGGACATTTAGAGGGAACCAGTCTTCCAGTCGGTGGTGAGTCAACTCATGCTGTCTTAACTGCCCATCGAGGCCTACCGACGGCCAAGCTATTTACCAATTTAGATAAGGTGACAGTTGGTGACCGTTTCTACATTGAACACATCGGTGGTAAGATTGCTTATCAGGTAGATCAAATCAAAGTTATCTCACCCGATCAACTTGAGGACTTGTACGTGATTCAAGGAGAGGATCACATCACCTTATTAACTTGTACACCTTACATGATAAATAGTCACCGTCTGCTGGTACGAGGCAAGCGAATTCCGTATGTGAAAAAAGCAGTGCAGAAAGAGGCCGAGACCTTCAGACAAAAACAGTACCTTATCTATGCTATATGGGTGATCGTTGGACTTATCTTGCTGTTGTTTCTCATTTGGTTTAAAAAGACGAAACAGAAGAAGTGGAGAGAGAATGAAAAAGCGATTAGCCAAATTAGTCACAACAATTCGAAATAATAAAATCAGAACCCTCATTTTTTTTATGTTAAGTCTGATTCTCTTATTTCCGATTGTGAGCCAGGTAAGTTACTACCTTGCTTCGCATCAAAATATTAATCAATTTAAGCGGGAAGTCGCTAAGATTGATACTAATACGGTTGAACGACGCATCGCTTTAGCTAATGCTTACAATGAGACGTTATCAAGGAATCCCTTGCTTATAGACCCTTTTACCAGTAAGCAAAAAGAAGGTTTGAGAGAGTATGCTCGTATGCTTGAAGTTCATGAACAAATTGGTCATGTGGCAATCCC
>ERZ1023442.261-NODE-261-length-9773-cov-134.757049_pt1 | contig 9773 bp, 11 predicted proteins | sample MGYA00380521_ERZ1023442 | MGnify/ENA primary metagenome ERZ1023442 (study PRJEB33173, sample SAMEA4830294) | metagenome | study: EMG produced TPA metagenomics assembly of the PRJEB25223 data set... | reverse complement strand
TAAGATTTTACATTACATGGAATAATCCAATATTTCATCATTTACCTCCTAAATATATATTTATTGGATTCAGTTTTACTACTATACAATCATAAAAAAAAGCATTACTTATGATATCCTTCTGCATATCAGTGATTTTGCTAAAAAACCTTCAAAGTTATTATTTTTTCAACAAATAATTTGAAGGTTTTTTATTATTTAATATTAACTTTATTTAATTATTGATAATAATCGTGCGGCTAATAATACAGAGGCTATTACTGGACTAAATCGGCATTAGACTGTTCATCTGTTTCTGACAGTGTATTATTCTTAACTTGTGTTTGAGTTTCAATATTTGTTTGAGGCTTGAGTAGTACTTGAATTCTGTAATTGATTACTTTAGTTTGATTCGCTATTATCAGTTTTTCACTTTTAAACTTCATTATTCGCACTATTATTAGATAGTGTTAAATCTTGGATTTTTGTTGATGGGTAATAATCTACTTTAGTTAATTCTTGATAGTCAATCTCAGCTACAGCTCCAGCGTCATTTTCTACTAAACCATATTTATACTACATCCCCAAGTTCAGAATTCTTAACATGAAAACTCACAGAATAGTCTACTTTATCTTCAGGTTTTTAAAAAATTACATTTTCTAGATGGTAATATTGTTCTTTCATAACACTAATGTCTATATCTGGAACATTATTAGCTGTTACTTCGCTTTCAGTCGTATGCTAATTAATAAAGTATTTACTAATATAATTGTAGCAAAAATATTTGCTTTTATATCTTGCTTCAGACTTAATTCTTATTGTTTGTTTTCTTCTTTTTATTTTCTTAAGTAGTAACTCTCGAAATTGCACTACACATCCAATTCCACAATAATATGCATTCCATTCGCTGTTATTTGTATTTAGTATTTCTAATTCCAACTTAATCGCAAAGAAATTATTTATATGAAAGTTATTTTTGTTTCTCTTTTTTGCAGAATATTTTATCAAATCAAATATATTTTTAATACTTTTTCTCTATTCTACGAGGATTATCGATTTCTTTTTAACCAAGCCAATTGGGATCATCAAGATGAGGTCCTCGTCCCCTGTTCTACGGGGTAGTTATCGAATTCCAAAAGACAAGCATCAATACAAATTGAAAATCACAGATGATAATCTGCAAGTCGATTACCCTCGTCAATTTCTGAAAGGCGCACATGCACCGAGTGTTAAAGCACAGCACGTTATTCATTGGGGCGCCACCTTCTGGGTTTCGTCGTTATGGTTAGCGTGGTTTTATTAATATCTGCTATCATTTATATTGTAGTAAAACGTCGTAATTAATACGTCTGTCTTTTATTAAAAATATAATTGAAGGAGAGAGTATGGAAATGGAATTCAATGAGAACAATATCGACTTAGAGACGATTATCAGAGATGAAGTTAATAAATATTTATCTAGAGATATTGGAGACTTACCTGCGACACAACAGGCACCGCTCGAGTTGAGAGAGAAATATGAAAAGATGGAAGTGCCGAATAAAGGGCGAGATATCTATGAAGTACTCAAAGATTTAAATAATGAAGTGCTGAATTATTTATATCGTCCGAACCATCCACGTTCATTCTCATTTATACCAGGTCCAGCATCACGTCTATCATGGCTTGGAGACATTTTAACAACAGCAAATAATATCCATGCCTCTAATTTTGCCAATGCGACGCTGCCAATTAATATTGAGCGTAATTTAATTAACTACTTGGTAGGAAAAATCGGTTATGAGATCAAACCGGCCGGTGGTGTCTTTGTATCTGGCGGTTCAATGGCCAATTTAACAGCTATCGTTGCGGCTAGAGATGCACAGGTAGAAATGGAAGATATTAAAAAAGCAACCGTTTATCTTACATCTCAAACGCATCATTCTGTAGGCAAAGCCTTGCATGTTGCAGGCTTCCTTAAAAATAATATCCGCAGAATTGAGTACAACGATGACTTTACAATGAATACAGATAGCTTAAAAACCGCAATTGATAAAGATATTGAAGAAGGTTACAAACCTGCTATGGTGATTGCGACTGCAGGCACGACTAATACAGGTTCTGTCGATGATTTCACCACACTTGGAGATATTTGTGATCACTACAATCTATGGCTCCATGTAGACGGTGCTTATGGACTATCACATATCTTATCCGATAAAGCACAACACTTATTTAAAGGCATTGAACGTTCAGATAGTGCCAGTTGGGATGCTCACAAATTACTGTTCCAAACATATAGTTGCGCTATGGTAATCGTGAAAGAAAAGAATCATCTGCTGCAAAGCTTTGGCGAAGATGCTGAGTACTTGGATGATATTGCTTCAGATGATGATGTGATTGATCCAGAAATGTTAGGCATTGAACTTACACGCCCTGCACGTGCTTTAAAATTATGGATTACTCTGCAAGTCATTGGTGAAGATGAAATTATCGAGCGCATTAAATACGGCGAAGGTTTAGCAGAATATGCAGAAGAATACGTGTCAAGTCTCGATAACTGGCGTATTATCTCACACGCTAATCTTTCCATTGTGAACTTCAGATATGAAAACAGTGATTTAACTGAACCACAAAATAATCAACTCAATAGCATGGCTGCGCAAAAAATTGCAGATTCTGGTTATGCCATTGCTTATACCACAGTATTGAATAACCAACGTGTCATTCGTTTATGTACAACGAACCCATTAACGACACATGATGATATCAGAGAAACAATAAATCGCCTTGATCAGTATATTGGTGATTACGATATGAAAGATGCTTAATCAAAAATACTTCTTAATAGTAAGTAACCCCCAAAAAGTTGAACTTTTTAGGGGTTCTTTTTTCTGGTTCTGTTGCAAAGTAAAAAAATATAGCTAACCACTAATTTATCATGTCAGTGTTCGATGCATTTTATAAAGCGTTAAAAGGAAAACAAGTTCTTGTTTATTCTGGACTATTTAAAGACGCAAGAAAGAAATTAAAAAATGGAGAATTAGATTACTTAAAAGAAGTTGATCCGACCGAATATATTTATCAAATTTTTTATACTTGGAATAAAAAAGAGTATTTAGCGAGTGAAATTTTTGATTTAACAGAAAGTGAAGAACAAGAAATCAATCATCAAATGATTGATGAAATTGAAGAAGAAAAATAAATTTTCTTAAACGTTAGCAAAAAGCTAGCGTTTTTTTGAAAGAAATTGCCCCTGCAGGAACTAAAAAGTTGATAAATTTTTAAGCTATTTTATGCCAATTTTTAATTTGCATATAGATGGGCAGTGTCTAAAAAATTCGACACTGGTTAAGCAAAAAATTTTGTTTTGTCTTTCTGATTTTTAAATTTAGCTCATATTTGTCTTTTAAGAGCCATTAAATAAATAATATATAAAACACCCCTAAATGCTCTAAAAAGTATCTCAAAATTGCAAATAAGGGTACTATAATTTTTATTAACAATGACTATTTTGGAAATAAAATAAGAAATTAAAGTAAAAAGTGAAGAAAAGAATAACCTATTTTTTAACAATGTATGTTTTACTTTTTGAAATATTACAAACAAAATAGGATTTTCAAATAGGATTTTGCATGAGCATAAGGAAATCCAGTACCACCTTAAGTGGTATTCAGCATAGCTGAAGGATTATCTTATGCTCGCCTTGATTAAGTGCTCTTTTTAAAATTATCATAAACGCTGATATAACAATACTTATAGTTAATATTGAATAAGAATTGATCGATACTATAACCTCTAATATTGCATACTATTTACAATTGTTACAAGACCACTTTAAATTGTCTGAATACTATTATTTTTGTTGATTTCATAAGCTTCAGTCGACGTCAATCCTATAAATAGGATTGATTTTTTTATCCAAATCCTATTTTTCCTATTACTTTTTAACCTGTTTATTATTCTATAAATCTCTCTAAATGCTCTAAAAAAGTATCTTAAAATTTCAAATAGTGGTTAGCTATATTTTTTACTTTGCAACAGAACCAGAATAAGCATATATATTCAGGGTATATATAAGTAATAGGAGGCTGGTATAGATGTTCAAAAATATATTATTACCCTATGATTTCGAAAATGATTTTAGTGCTATCCCTGACTATTTAGAAAAAGTCACCGATGAAGATTCAGTTGTTGTAATTTATCACGTTGTAACAGAAAATGATCTTGCAATTAGTGTCAAATATTATAATAAGCATAAAGAAGATATTATTAGAGAAAAAGAAAAAAACTCACTCCATTTTTACGTGAATTAGAAAAAAGAGATATTCAATATAAAATAGATGTAGATTTTGGGCATATTAAAGATACAATCTTAGAAAAAATTACTTCTGGAGATATAAATAATGGTGAATTTGATTTAGTAATTATGAGTAATCATAGAGTCGATTTGAATATTAAACATGTTTTAGGAGATGTTACACATAAGATTGCTAAAAGAAGTTCTGTCCCAGTACTAATTGTTAAATAAACATAAGAAGTAAGAAATTTATTAATTCAAAAAGCCTAAATACTTTCTCACAAATCGAGAGAGTATTTAGGTTTTTTTTTATTTTTTTATTAAAATTTTCTCGGCATAATAGCTTATATTATGATGTGATATGAGCACACCGAACTAATAAATGATAAGTAAAGTTTTTTCACTAATTTTCTTTTCTAAAAACATAGCTAATCTTAGTATGTTTCTTACTATTTAGCTAATAGAATCATTGTTATAACAATAATTTTCACTATATTCTTTCGTTTATTTTATCTAACTATTTTCAAGAATTGCTCTTTATCAATTTCAATAACACTTATCTAATGAAACAGTTATTGTCGTAATTTTTTTCATAACTATACGATGCTTATATTGAAATTGCTAAAGAACATCCCACAATGATTTTTTATCGGGAAATGATTGGGATTTGCAGATTCGAAGAAGCAGAAGGATTGTGCAAGCACAATCCCAAAATCCCGTTATTCTTTATAAATAAATAATATATATAAGGAAGCAGAGACCCCACCCTATCATCAATACTTATAAATAATGAGTTGATTGTTCGTCAAAATAGGCGGAATTTCGGGATTTCCTTGTCATACCAAGGTTTGAAGCGGGTTTTTCATATGGAATTTTCTCTCATTCTCACCGGGATGCGTAATAAATGACAAATCAAATATATATTATCCCAATGATGTACATAAACTACATCACTATAACACTATCTAGGAGGCAATGATATGGAAACAATCACTCAAGAACTCAAACAATATATAACTCGTCTATTCCAACTATCTAACAACGAAACATGGGAATGTGAAGCGTTAGAAGAAGCAGCAGAAAATATACTTCCTACTCGTTTTGTAGACCATTCTCCTCTTGCACATCTTACACTTGAAACTTATACCTACTATAACGATGAACTACATGAGCTAAGTATCTATCCATTCCTTATGTACGCCAATAACCAACTCATCAGTATTGGTTATCTGGATCATTTTGATATGGACTTTCTCTACCTCACAGATACTAAAAATACGATTATCGATGAACGTCATTTACTAAAACAAGGAGAGAATGACCATGAATAATTGGATCAAAGTGGCACAAATATCTGTTACGATTATTAGCCAAGCAATTATCATTATGAAAGAAATTCAAGACGAGGTAAAATAACATGAAAATCAATCGATACATCACAAGAGGCATAAGTGAACAACTATCTCTAGACCTTCAAATCTTACTTTGGAATATGGTAAAAGAAAGAGATAATCAATCTCATACAGATTATCTACACATTTTTAGACTACAAGAAGATGAGAATATACTCTCAATCACACATGAACAAGAACAACCTGCATACAAATTAGAATATCACTATACAAACTATGTAAAAAATCAAAATGCATTACCTAAGAAAGTCTACGTCATTCGTGAAGATGACGTAGACGCTTTTTATTATGTGATGCTTTTGCCAGAAGAATATTAAAAGGGGTAACGATATATGAATACAATCAAAAGTACGATACACACAGAAGCTATATTTAGCGACGATGAACAACACCGCTACTTACTCAAGAAAATATGGGATGAAAAGAAACCCTCTTGTACAGTGATAACGATGTATCCACATTTTGATGGTGTATTATCACTCGATCTCACAACTGTTCTTATCCTCAATCAATTAGCGAATTCAGAACGGTACGGTGCTGTATATCTTGTAAATCTATTTTCGAATATTAAAACACCCGAAAATCTTAAACATATCAAAGAGCCATACGATGAGCACACAGATATTCACTTAATGAAATCGATAAGTGAAAGTGACACAGTGATTCTAGCTTATGGGGCTTATGCGAAGCGGCCAGTTGTTACCGAACGTGTTGAACAAGTGATGGAAATGTTGAAACCTCATAAAAAGAAAGTCAAAAAACTTATAAACCCAGCAACAAATGAAATCATGCATTCACTTAACCCTAAAGCACGTCAAAAATGGATATTGAAATAAAAGATGTTTGTCTAAAAAAATTCTATTTAAATGTCATTTTTATTAGCAAGGTTTTCAACAATATTAAAATATTCTTTATAAATAAATTAGAGCATTCTTCAGTTAACAATGAGAAATGCTCTAAATTTATTTTGTATTTTGAATTATTATGAATTCTTTATAATATTACAAAGAAAATTGATTACTTCATTTTATTTAGAAATGATTCAATTGAAACTGAATTGGCAGATCTCAACTGCATATTTAATCTATCAGAAAATAAAGTTTTATCATTACTTATCTGATTTATTGCATTGCTTAAATCATAGTAATTATCCAATTTGTATATATTACTACTATGGACAAATTGTCTATTGTGAATAGTTTCTTCAAAAGCAATTATAATCATTTCATGTGCAAATGCTAAATACATACTTTCAAATATTTCTTTCCCTTTATTTATATCTAAATAAATATCGCATTTACAACATAAATTTAAGATAGTTTCCTCAGTACTTTTTGGGTATAAATTTATATTTTGTATTCCACCTAATTGTAATAATCTTGAAGACATTTCAGTTTTAGATGCAATGTGAAATGTGACATTTTGATTCTCTCTAGCAATATATTCTACATATGGAATGTTATCAGAATTAGTTATTATAAGTGCTTCATTACTATATTTGTTTACTTTCAAGAATTCGTACACATAACCACTATTTTCAATTTTATGTTGATATGCAGTTTCTACAGAGTCCATTACACGATAATATTCTTTTTTATCAGGAATTAAAATTTTCAAGTTATCTATATTTTTTAGAGCAATTTTCATATTTTCAGGCAACTCATCTTTAATTTTTTCTTGCCAAAATATTCTGCATTTCGAGTTAAAATGACGTTCTCTATATAAAAATAGAAAGGATGTTGCAAATGAATTAAGCACAATATCTTTTATAGATAAATTTGCTTTTTCAAAAAAGAACGATAAAAACGAGATACGATTATCAAAGAATATATCTTTATTATTCCATCTTAATATTAAATCCTTAGTAACAAGATTCTCCACTAAAAATTCATTATTATTTTGGTCAAAGTAACGTTTCATTATTTGATTTTGATTATCATCCATAACTAATTGGGCATATCGAAAACCGTGTTGGTTATAATAATCTATGAATTGAACACGTTCTCTTTTATTAAACCATTCTACTGAAGCCACCACTCTATTACGATATCCCTTTTGATATAAAATTTTGCCTCTTATTTTATCCTTATCCTTAATCACAGCTGATTGATTGGAACCTTCAATTTCCCAGTATTTCGGGACTGGAACATCGTTGAAGTAAAGAGGGCTTTCATTTTCGATTGAGTTTCCAGAAAAAAATTTATAAGGCGACAAAACATCAATGGGTAAGAATCCATTATCATTAACAACGACAGTTGTAGACTTAATATTCGCATTTATAAATGTTTTATATAATTGAAGCGTTTGACTATTTAAGTTATCATATAAATTAATCATTTAGCACCTCATCAATTAAGTTTTTCCACTTTTCTTTAACATTTTCTATCAAATAGTTTTTTGCAATTTTATATGACTCCGCTCTAGTTTTTTCATTATCTTGAGTAAAGAATAGTAATAGCTTATTTGTAAGTTCAGTTATTAAAGTATCTTCATCTAAATTAGTTATATCTATAGGTACTCTATAACCATTAACATTATTTTTGATAAAAGTGGTATTACCATAATATACATCCAAACCTATTATTCCGAGACCAGAACCAACGGCTTCCATTAGTGTTAATCCAAATCCTTCACTTGTAGAACCTGAAAGATACAGTTCATAAGATTTGTATATATCAGTAAGATCAATGTGTCCTTTGAGGTGGATATAATTATTAGCTTGATAGATATCTATAATTTGTTGCAGTTTTTGTCTTTCCGAACCCTCACCGTATATATCAAACCTAATATCTTCATTTATTTTGTGTGCTTTAATGACAGCCTTAATAAGCCAATCAACATGTTTCTCATTTGCTAAACGTGAAGCTGTAATCACAGAAAATGGCTTTCTTTGCTGTTCAAATTTTAAATATTTAATATTTCCCACTGGAATAGTATATATCTTAGGTTTAAGATTCTTATATTTTTCAAATTGTAGTTGCAAAACATCCTTTTGATCTTCTGTAGCAACAATAAAAAAGTCGATATGCTGAGCATTATTAAACACATATTCATAATTATTATTCCATAAAACATATTGGTCATTCGTATTTGAATGATTGTAGTGTTCAGCGTGAATTACTACTCCTACGTGACCCTCTTTTTTATTCTCCAAAATAACTTGCCCAATATTTTTAGAACGGTCTACCAATAAAATATCTTTGTCTTTTAAATTAAGTTGACTAATAAAGTACCCTATAAATTCTTTCTTTGAATATAAAATCTTATTCGGAAAGATATACATATTATCGTCGTCTTTTACTATTTCCTCATAAGCTACGCTCCCATTTTCATTAAAAAATTTTCTCAAATAAACTTTAGCTTTTTTATTATATGGCGCATAATACTCTGTAAAAACTTTAGTATAGGTATAAAATTCTTTTCGAATCAGTTTACCACTGGAAACAAATTCAGCACGATCAACAATATCTTCATTTTTATACTTCAAATAACAATTGACATAACAGCTTTTATTATTAAAATAAATTCTTTTTACTTTAGGCTTTATACTTTTAACTTTTACATCGTTTGATTCAAGTTTTTCAATAATATTCTCAATTGTATACGAAGTAGGTTTAATCTTAATGTCTGTAAAATATTGATATATCCATATTACCTCATCATTTGCCATACCTAAATTACTAGTAAGTGTTTGTATATTTTCTTTATTTATAAAATCCAAAAATATAAACTTAAAATCTTCATTCAAGTCATGCAATATGTTTCTTCGATAAAGTTGTGCATACTCAACACCACTACTCGCCCAACCAATACCGAAATTCAGATTATAAATTGTCATATTATCCCTACTTCTATTAAATATGTATGTGCAACAAGGCAAGCTAAATTTATTAGCTTGCCCTGTTAATATAATAATCATTTTCAAATTATTTTTCTTCTTTTTTACGACGTCTACCTAATAATGTGATTCCTCCAAATGCTGCGAGCATACTACCAATTAAACCAGCACGATGATCTTCTTGACCAGTGTCAGGTAATTCTGAATCCGATTCGCTTGTTGATTCACTGTCTGAATCCGATTCGCTTGTTGATTCACTGTCTG
>ERZ1023442.260-NODE-260-length-9857-cov-24.031626_pt1 | contig 9857 bp, 7 predicted proteins | sample MGYA00380521_ERZ1023442 | MGnify/ENA primary metagenome ERZ1023442 (study PRJEB33173, sample SAMEA4830294) | metagenome | study: EMG produced TPA metagenomics assembly of the PRJEB25223 data set... | reverse complement strand
TAATTCTCTTTCTAAATCTTTTTCATCTTCCATAGCGATTGTCGCTTTTTCAGATTCTTTTCGATACTTTTGATACATGATGACAAGTACGATGGCCCAAACAGGCGCGAATAGTACAGCAAAACGTGTCGTACTATTAATAAGTAAAACGATAAAGATAAATGCAAAGAAGACAAGAATGGCATATGCCATGTATTTGCCACCAGGCATTTTAAATTTACTATCGTTGTGTAATTCAGGGTTTCTCTTCACGAAACCTAGATACGCAATCATAATACATGTCCAAATCATAATATTGAGCACTGTTGAGAACGTTGTGATTTGAACGAATACCTTCGTAGCATCTTTAAATACTGCGTTTAAAATAATCGCAATACTTAATAAACCACAAGTTAATAAGATAGCGTAATATGGAACACCATGTTTATTCGTCTTATGTAAGAATGGTGGACCTTGTTTTCTTCCAGCTAAACCGAATAATGTACGACTGTTAGCGAAGATACCACTATTACATGAAGATGCAGCTGCTGTTAAAACTACAAAGTTAATGATTCCCGCTGCGAATGGAATACCAACTAAACCAAACAGTTTTACATATGGACTTTCCGCAGGATCTAATTGATTCCAAGGTACAACTGACATAATAACAGCTAATGAACCAATGTAGAATATTAATATACGGAAAGGTACATTGTTAATTGCTTGAGGAATCGTTTTATATGGATTTTTAGTTTCCCCTGCAGTGATACCGATTAACTCAATACCAATAAATGAGAAGATTGCCATTTGGAATGCCATTAAGAATCCAGATATGCCATTAGGGAAGAATCCACCATGACTCCAAATATTCGCTACACTTGCTGTACCATAATCGGTTTTCATTGCGAAGATGACCATAACAATACCTACAACAATTAATGCGATAATCGTAATAACTTTAATTAGTGATAACCAGAATTCAAGTTCACCAAATAATTTGGCGCTAAATAAGTTCATACCTACAAGTACGAGAATCGTAAATGCAACTGTTAACCAGTTAGGTATTGCTGGATACCAAAATTCAACGTATTTAGCAACGGCTGTTACTTCAGCCATACCTGAAATAATCCAAGTTAGCCAGTATGTCCAACCTACCATAAAGCCTGCCATTGGACCAATATGATGATGGGCAATATCACCAAATGATTTAAATCCTAGATTAGACAATAAGATTTCTCCCATTGCTCGCATAAACATAAATAATACGAAACCAACGATAATATATGTAAGTAAAATCGATGGACCTGCTAAGTGAATGGATTCACCTGCACCTAGGAATAATCCGGTACCAATCGCACCACCAATTGCAATAAGTTGTATATGCCTATTGCTTAATTCCCTTTGCAGTTTATCTGCCATAATGTTCGTCCCCTTCATGAGTATATATGTGACTTAAAATTATGACTGACTACGAATACTCTTTATAATTAGTTAATTAATTGTGTTAAATTATGTAATTAATTTTTTTGTTAAAATTAATAATACCCTATTTATTAATTTTTAATCAATGAATTATACAAATTTTCATATTAGGAGTAAGTGGAAATAAGAGAGGTGTATGATGTCATAATCATGCGTGAAATAGGCGTTTCTTTGGCTATAATCACTATAATTAAGACTGCCTACTGTCTAAAATATAAAGTCTTTAAAAACATATAATTGTACATAGTTGTCAATTGCATTTAAATTATAACTATAGAATAAAGATAGAAAGTAGGCTAAATCATGCTTAATGATTTTAATGAAATATTAGAAGGTCGTAAGTCGGTTAAAGGTTTCGACCCAGATTATAAAATTTCTCATGAAGAAATGAATGAAATGATTGCAAAAGCAACGAAAGCACCTTCATCAGTGAATATGCAACCTTGGCGTTTTGTTGTGGTTGAAAGTGATGAAGCGAAAGCTAAATTGCGTCCATTAATTCAATTTAATACAAACCAAAATGATACATCATCAGCAATGATTGTCATTTTTGGGGATTTACAATGCTATGAAGAAGGCGAATATATTTATGAACAAGCGGTTGTCAATGGTCACATGCCACAAGAAGTTAAAGAACAAATGTTACCGATTGTTTTAGAAAATTATAAAAATCGCACACGCCAATCAATGAATGACATTGTTAAAGTAGACAGTAGTTTAGCTGCTATGCAATTGATGTTAGTTGCTAAACAACACGGTTATGATACAAATCCAATTGGTGGCTTTGAACATGAAGAAATCGGTAAAGCGTTTGGCTATGATTTAGAACGTTATGTTCCAGTGATGATTGTCGCAATAGGCAAGAAAGCTAAAGAGGCACACACATCATTTAGAATGCCAGTTGATCGTGTAATCGATTATAAATAATACTTCAATTTAATAATGAAAAAACGCGTAACTGACTGAAAAGATAAGACGCTTATATCAAGTTTTTTAGTTAAAGTCACTCATGCGGTGGGGCGGAACAGTGTGTTCATTATGAATACTGTTCCGCTTTTTTAATAAAGAGATGTATAGAGTCAGTGCTAATCATATTTATGATGAAGAAAAAGGGTATAGCTTAAGACATCAAATTGCGAAAAGGGTGATTCATTTATGGATAATAAATAATTAGAGACATTAACACGTATTCAGAAAGGATTATATGAAACAACAAAGGCAGTCTTTCCATTTGATAAACGCTACCGTATTAAGTCATTTGTGCTAGAACGACCAGAAGGCAATATAGTCATTTATCATTCATCAGGTTTAAATGAAGTAGTGACAGATATCCAATTATTAGGCGGTGCTTCATGCGTTTTAATGAATCATGAGCATGAATCCGTAGGCGGAACACCTAGTATAGATATACCATTTTGGATTCATCGTGATGATGTAGCAGCAATCAATCGAACGGTACCGATTGATGGACAGTTTGAACAACGTGAGACGATTGCAGATGATTTAGAAGTCATTCCTACTCCAGGACATACGTCAGGTACGACGATGTTTCTGTGGGATAATGACGAACATCGTTTCCTTTTTACAGAGGCCTTTTTGTGTGTAGATGATGGGGAATAGCGTACTGTTATTCTCAATTCAAGTGACCGACAAACATCCATTAAAAGCCTGGAATTGATTCAAGACCTAGATTTCAATGCTATTTATTGCACCTTGGGTTGCGATTGAAGGAGAAGGTGCTGTCTTTTTTGTTGAAAATGAGGAAGATAAACGTAAGAGACTACAAAAATTATTGATTGCGTCCGTCGTGGTGAAAATACGTAACTCGCATATTAAAACATTGTTATTAGAGGTGATGGTGTATGAATATAAATCGAGGAATCAATCATATCGGACTCACAGTACCCGATATTGAAGCGGCGACAGCCTTTTTCAAAGAAGGGCTCAACGGAAAGATTGCTTATGATAGTCAACGAAAGACGGATGAACCTCGTGGTGGGGAAATAGTTGAACACATTCTTGGTTTAGAAGAAGGGGCATCCATTATTCATAAACGTATGATGGTCTTTGGTAATGGACCGAATATTGAAATGTTTGAATTTAAAGATGCACATCAAGGTCAAGCGCAAACGTTACAAGACATTGGTTATACGCATATCTCTTTTTATATCGAGGCAGAACACTTTGATGAGGCAGTTAAACAGTTGACGCAAGCTGGAGGTCAACCTATTTCAGAGCCACATGTGAATACGAAATATGAAGACACTGAAGGTAATCAAACTGTTTATGTAAAAAGTCCGTGGGGAAGCTTAATTGAATTACAAACGGTACCTAATGGATTTTACTATCCATATGATAGTGAGGCAGAAGTTTTTGTGCCGAAAAAGGTCGACAATTAAAGTAATTTAAACATATCATTATTCATTAATATGACACATTTGTCATATTAAAAAAATTAAGTATTTTCTCCTTTTAAATTAATGTATAATGCCTTTAACAAGCCTTCCAAGTAGCTTGTTAAGCTAGATATTATAAGGGGTTTAGGGTTATTAGATGTATGCAATTTTAAATATCTATGCTTAAAAAGGGTATAAAATTAAAGACATAAAATTTTGTTTATGTCAACAACAATTTAAGGGAGTAATTTTCATGATTGATATTCAAATTCAAAAATCAGAATTAATCGATGTAATTGAAAATATTGTAAAAGAAAACGTGTATGTAGAAAGTGACGATGCATGTGAATTTTTAGCGACTGAGATTGTAAATGGTTTGGAAGAGCTTAATAGTGATGAAACACAAGCGAATAACTTGTTAGGACTCAATAGTGAGTTGCAGCACGAAGTCGATGAATCAAATGACGCAATTAAAGTGACCTTATCTGCTGCAGACAGTGCCTCCAGTAGCTCGCAATTTGTTAATAAAGGCGCGGAATAAACATTAGTGATTATTAAAAATGTTAGTGTAAGAACTTTTGATTTCAACAGCAATATACGAATGAAAATAAGCATCACCTATTATGAAAAGCGAATGCTTTTTAATAGGTGGTGCTTATCATGTTATGACGCATTTATGAGAATAATACTTTTAAGATGTTAAATAGAGAACCTATTAATTGAAGAAAAGTACCAGACATAACGAGACCTCCTCTTGATTAAACTTGAAATGTATTAAGCGTTGCGTGTTAAATTCTCACTTTGGACTAAATCATCTGCTAAGCCATGCCAAAATTGTTGTAATTCAGCTCTAGTACGTTTTGTGTCAGTACTATCTTGGCCGACAAAATCTACATGATCCCAATCATGTTTTGTTGGTGTTACTTGCCAAATACCTTTTTGATTTGTATCCGTTGCTTGTGTATAAGCTTGATTAAATGGATGTTGTGATGAAATAACAGACACTAAGCCATCATTTTCTCGCCATTCTTTTTCAGATGCTTTACCAATTACATTAGCAGTAAGTGTAAATGGGAAGAATAAATTTAAATCAGATTTTTGACGTCCGAACAACGATGCATGTGTTGATTCTCCTGTGTAAGTTTTATACACAATGTTAGGGTTTAATGATGTTTGACGATTAAGATTTGTCGCACCTTCACGTGTTAAATCATAAAAGCCATTGTCTTTGGTTTGCCATAATTTTGAATCTTTAACACGTTTGACATAGTCAACGTAAGACTCGTTAGGCTGTTGTTTTAGACCCCATTGAGACAGACCGAAGTCTACACGTGAATCTTTATTGCCAAGTACTTTTCCTACGTCAAAGACAACTTGACGAATAAGCGCTTCGTTACCTAATAAATCTGACGCATGTGTGCCGTTATGTGGCGTTCCAAGTGTCGTAATTGATGAAATCATATTATCGTTTTGACCTTGATATAAAGGTGAAATATCGCCACCATGTACACGTTGATATTCTTGTTCTTCTGGATTACCATTTCTTAATAATGATTCTAATTGACGAATCGTTTGACCGCCCATACTATGTCCTACAAGATGTACTTTTTGGCCTGGTTGCCAATCTTCATATACGCCTTCATATGTTTTACCGTAACGTTCATGACCATATTTGGCAGCGTGTGCAGCACCATAATCCACAGTTCCACCTTTAATATAGTAATAAAGTTCGACAGCACGATCGTAGTTACTACCAAACGCACTAATGCTCGCTTCATAAGATTCATAGCCGTTCTCTTCTAAATCCTGGCGTATGTTTAATTTATCGCCACCCCAATAGTGCGCTAGTACGGATGGGTTTATGTCATCAGTAAAACCATTAAATCCGTGAACTAAAATAATAGGGTCTTGATTTTTATACTGAGCTTGTTTCGCAACTTTATTGGTTTGATCTTTCGTTCCAGTTGCAGCTTGTGATTTAGATTGAGTGTTTGTCGTTGCGACTGCGTTATTTTTAAGTGTATTTAACCCAGATTGTGCATCTTTATTTTGTTTAGAAGACTTATCACTATCTAAAGTAGGGTTAGTTTGCCCATCAATTGAAATATTATTATCGCTATTTTGTGTATTAAGACGATTCGTTACTTCAGAAGTTGTCGCTTCCTTCTTAGTTAACGTTTGTTGCTGAGCTTGTGTTGCGGTTTTAAGTGCGTCACCTTGATTGTCGTCATTATCCTTTGGTTGTGATTGTGCTTGTTGATTGTCGACTTTTGGTTTATCTGACGTATTTGATTCTGTTGACTGTTGTTGTTCAGTTGATTTAATTGTGTTTGGATTAATTTCATTTGAAGAAGTATTTGCATCTTCAGATTTAACAACATTTGAATGTGGTTGATTTAATGCTTCTTTTTTATTATCAGACGTTTCATCAGTTTGTGATTGCGTATGTGCAGTTGTTTTCTTAGTTGTGTCGTCTTCTTTAGAAGCTGTATCAGTTGATTGTGTTGACGGTTTTTCCTGTTTAGATGATTCAGATTGTTGCGTTGTTATGCCGTCGTTAGTAGTTGGTTTAGAAGTTTGTGTATCAGTTGAAAGTGATTGTTGAGAAGTTTGTTTAGCTTCATTTTGTTGGTTATCGCTATTTGAAGTTGGCTTCTCAGATTTTACAGTGGTACTTTGATGCGTCTCATCTGAAGTTGAAGTAGTTTCATTCGTTGTAGATGCATCGTCTGTTTGATTATGTTCATTATGTAAGCTAGTTTGTGAATTATTTGTATTATTTTCAGTTTGAGACGCTTGCGACTTATCTTGTTCAGTTGATTGAACTTGTCCCTTTTGAGTCGCGTGTGTGTCTTTATCCCCAATAGATTGTGCTGACGCCGTTTCAGGAGTTCCCACTTCCTGTTGTTTCTCGGCTGCCTGTGCTGAGCTACCTCCCATGAATAGCAACGTTGCTACTACAACTGATGACGCGCCTACGCTCAATTTACGAATACTAAATCTGTTCTCTCTTGTTTTCATAAACAGCACCTCTATTTTATTTAATTTTTGAAAATGTAAATCTATGAATCCATATTAGATAAATAAATTAATGATTGCTCGTGGCAAGAATTCAAACAATTTGCTAAAGATTGCTTTAACAGCTTCCATAATGACCTCCCTTTCATTTCAAAAGAGAAAGCGTTTACATAATGAGGTAAAAAATATGTATTGCAAGGATACCTTAAGAGAAAATAACGTATCTCTTTCAAAGTAATTTAAACAAATAGTAACCTTACTCACTGACAATTGTCAATGACTTAGTAGGAATCATTCTATGTGGCAACGAGTTGGAACGATCTTTAAATCAAAAAAAAAGACTGAAACGATAATCGTTCCAGTCGTAAAATAGCGGAGAGGGAAGGATTTGAACCAACGCGAGCAAAAAGCTCCTACCAATCATAAATGATTGGCCTCTTTAGCCAGGCTTGAGTACCCCTCCATTAATATATTTTTTAATATGTTTTACAGTTTACATCTATCAATTTATTTTGTAAACAAAAAATACTTTGTTTTTGTTATTAAATTAAAAAATAAGTCTAAAGTTTTATTAATTAATACTTCTAAAGACGTATATTGTCCGTCTAATATCATATAATAATATTGATAAATTATTATATTGAGCGATGTATGTCGTGAAATAGTTATTACATAAAAGAAAGGTATTGAGGAGAAAAGTATGTGGAAATCAAAATTTGGTAAAACGTTTATTGCAAGTATAGTAATTGGAACAACGATATTTGGGTATGCTGGTCATCATGATGAAGCGCAAGCTGTTGGTAACTATTACTATGATGGCTTGCATGCAGGTGAGTACTCAGGATATTTAAAAGCTAAAAAGATCAGTAACAGTTCAATTTCAAACAAATATTATCCAAATGCATCCCAAAGTAATTTGAAATCTATTGGTCGTGTTTCGAATTTAAATGGTTGGAAAGTGGGGATTCCAGAATATAAAGGACAAGACTCAATGGGTACTGGTACGGTAATTGGTGCGCATACCTTTGTCACAAATGGACATGTTATTGATGATAAATATGGTAAAGCTGCAGCACCAAAATATATTAAATTTCAATTGAATCGTAATGGTAAATCAATACCTTATACTTTTCATGCAAATGAAGTCATTAAGGTACCGCAATATGATATTGCGATAGTCCACACTAAAGAAAATATGTCGAAGTATGCTAAACCAATGCGTATTGCGACAGATTCTGAAATTAAGAAATTGAAATTTAATACACCTCTATATTCATTAGGTTACTCAAAAATTAATGGTGACAATACGAAACCATACCTTAGTAAATTTCGTGTAACACAATTTTCTCCTAATGGTTCAGAAATTCAAACGAAAGACATTTTTAGATCAGGTGCGTCAGGCTCGCCTATGTTAAATAGCAAATATACTACAATGTACGGTATGAGAACGTATGGACACAATTTAGGTGGTACTGCGACCGATATGTATGCTAAGCAAGAATCTTCTGGAGGAGAGTCTTTCAAAGGATATGCTGGTAAATTTGTTCGTCAACATATTAAGTAATTTGATTGAATAAATTGAATTACAAGCGTTTCGCAATTTATTTTACAAAGGGAATAAAGGGTGGAGAGAAATGAAGAGAAATTATTTAATGATTGGTGCGCTTACTGGAACAATGTTATTAGCTGGTTGTAGTTTAAGTGACTTTGGACTTGGAAATGGAGCATCCGACGATAATAACAAATCATCACAAACGGATAAATCGAATAAAGATAGTAATTCGAAATCTGATAATAGTACTAGTAATAAGAAAAATAATGATGCGAATTCAGTAAACAGTGTTAAAGATTTAAATCAAGCTGAGAAAGTCGCATTAGCGCTAAGTGATGACAGTGTATCTAATGTAGCTATAACTGCAAATGATTTAAAACGTCATTCATATATTGAAAATGGTAATGGTGGGAAAACTCAAAAAAGTATAGATAAATACGAATTACAAGCAACTGGAGAAGCAGTTGAAGACGCACCAGAAGGGATGACATTTTATAGTGCTTCACCTGCTAGAGGGCCATTCGCGACTTTAATTGGTGTTAGTGATGATAAAGTAGCAGTGATAGGTACGCAAAGTCCAGGGAAATACCGACAATTTATTCAATCTGACTTAGGACATGAACTTGATGTTAAAGATTTATATCATAAATATGGCAAAGATTCAGATTATAAAAAAGTCGCAAAACAAATTTCTATTAGTGGTGGTTCTAATAGTGCACATTCTGCTAATAGTAATGATAAAAATACGAAAGAATACTTTGCTAAAATATGGCTGACAGCACGAAATGACGCAGATGACATATTTAACGGAGAGGACCATACGTATGAACCTGTAGATATGTCCGGTAAACCGATTAATCCATATAATGAAGATGCTTCAGAAGTGTATCCTAAGGGAACTATTGTATTAAGTCCATCTGTTACAGCGCTTGGTCACATTACTTTTAAAGATAATAATGATGGGACAGTCACATTTTATGATGTGCCAAGTCATTTCCAAGACCATCGTTGGAGCGAAGATGGCTACTCTAAACAAGAAACAGCTCGAATTTTGAATAATGGTCAAACAAAGAAGATTAAGAATGCTTCAGATTCAGATATTGAAAAAGTAGCAAGTTACATTACATCTGATACGCCTAGACAACCTGAACATTATGATAGTTCAAATTCAGATGACAGTAGCTCAGAAGACTCTGATAGTAGTTCAAGTGACGAAACGGTGACACGTGATAATGTCATTGATAAAGTCGAAGAATATGAAGGTCATACCTTAGATACCGACACATACACATATAAAGAACCAGAAAAAAATTCTGACGGAGATTGGGGCTTCTCATTTACTGATAAAGATGGTGAATTAGCTGGATCATATATTGTAACCTCAGACGGTAGCGTTACGAAATATGATGAAAACGGCGAAGAAGAATAAA
>ERZ1023442.251-NODE-251-length-10489-cov-7.216025_pt1 | contig 10489 bp, 11 predicted proteins | sample MGYA00380521_ERZ1023442 | MGnify/ENA primary metagenome ERZ1023442 (study PRJEB33173, sample SAMEA4830294) | metagenome | study: EMG produced TPA metagenomics assembly of the PRJEB25223 data set... | reverse complement strand
ATTTACCTGAATATATTGTAGCTGATGCAGGTTATGGTAGTGAATCAAATTATATGGTAATTATAGATCATTTCAATTGAACGTCGCGTATAACTTATTGGAATGTTTATAAAAGATAAAACTAAAGATATAAAAGTGACATCTTTAATACTCAAAATTGGAATTATGACGAAATTAACAATGAATTCATTTGTCAGAACAATAAAAGTCTAGGACTTAAAAGATATGCCTATCGCCACGACAATATGGTTTTAAACGAGATTTTAAATTATATGAATGTGATGATTGTTTAGATTGTTCTGTGAAACATCAATGCATGAAATTCAATTCAAAAACAAGTAAAAAAATAATGAAGAATTATAATTGGGAATATTTTAAAGCTCAAATTAGTAAAAATCTTTTAGAGCCAAAAAACATCTACAGTTAAAGAAAAATTGATGTGGAGCTTGTTTTTGTATTTATGAAGGCTATTTTGTGTTTCACTCGAATTTCCGTTCGAAGGATAAATAAAACCAAAAGAGAACTAGGATTTGTTCTAATGGCACTTAATATAAGAAAAGTAACAGCTCAACGAGCTGAAAATAATCAAAAAAGTAAAAAAAAGGCAATTTCTATTGAAATAATATAGAAATTGTCCTTTTTTTATTTATCCAGAAACTTTATGTTCTAGACTCTTTATTATTTTAATTATTGATTAATCTTAAAGCGTTATCCCATTTTTCAATTATATTATTTTTAGAATAATTTTGAGAAAGTGCGATACTTTGTTTTGAAAATTCTTGTTGAAGTTTAGGGTGTTCAAGTAAATATTTAACTTTATTGGTTAGTTCTTCTTTATCGTTTTTAGGTATTAAATATCCATTTAAACCATCTTTTACTAATTCATTGGGACCATATTTAATATCATAACTAATCATAGGAACTCCATATGATTGACACTCTAATAATGCTAAAGAAAATCCTTCCATATTGCTAGTTATAATACCTAAATAAGCATCGCTATATTCTTTAGATAAATTAGGTAGAAATCCTCTTAAAAAGATCTTATCTTCTAAGTTGTATTTTTTAATTAAATTTAATAGCTTATCTTTTTCTTTACCAAAACCATATAAATGAAGTTGTAATTCAGGAAACTCATGTTTTAAGTTATTTATCAACTCAATTTGATGATGAAGTTGTTTTTCAGGAGAATATCTTGCAACTGAAATTAATTTTTTTGGCGAAACTTTTCTATCATTATGAGCGTTGATATGGTGATTTTCTGAAAAACCAACTGGAATATTTATGACTGGTATTTGATTGTCAATACGAGTTGAAACATCTTGTTTTTGAGAATCTGTAGAAACAATGATAGCTTTATAACGCGATAAATTGCTAAAAAGCGCTTTGTAAACATTCTTATAATTTGAAGTATCTACCTGATCAATATTCTTCACATGAGTACTATGTAATATAGCTACAACTGGAATATTTGGATCAGAATGATTAAACGCTGGGGCAGTATAAATATTTTTATCGCTGAAAAAGACATCTCCGTATTGATAAATTGAGTTAATGAAAAAAGAACGTAATCCTGTTTCATTTTTGAAAAAGTGAGTTCGATTCTTATAATTTAAAATAATTCTTTGAATCTCATTATTTTCGATATTAAAATATTTTTCGATAACAATTTGACCAGTTAAGTTATGATATTGTTCGGCAAGGACAGTTTGATTAGTCGTCAATATACGTGTACAACTTAAAAAGCCTCTCACATCATAAAACTCACGCTTGATTTTTTTGCCATTCATATCAAAATAATTAATATAATCTAAAGTTTTATAGTTAGGGTCTAAGAAACGAACATACATAATAAAATTGCTTGAATCGTAAATTCTTATATCTCTAGAATTTGGAACATATCTTAGCTCATAATTACAATCATTTTCCCAATAAGAAATGTAATCAAAGTGTTCTACTTTAGTAAGATTTTTGGAATCTTGAAAATAGTCGTACATGTTTAAATATTCTTTTTTTTCAATAAAACTTTCAGCTTGTTTAGTCAAAAATCTATTCCAAGCTAAGAAAATACATCTAGCTTTTTTGCCACTTTCTTTAAAGATTTTGAGTCTATTGATCATAGCTTTCTCAATACCAGTAATACTTCCACCTAAATTATACCCTACAAAATAGTACATACATTACCTCATATCAATTAAATAATTTTACATAATTATAACACACTAATTAAAAGTAATAACATTTTAATTGTGTAAAATTTTTGAAATTTAAAAAATCTTAATTAATCGTGGTAAAATATAGCTTAATCTGAAATTATACAAAGAAAATCTTTAAATAATACCTCTTATAAAAATTAATAATTTTAAAAGTAATGTACTTTTGATAAAAGATTAGTTTACAACATGTAAAATGTTCAATTTTTACTCGAATGTCTAATATTTACAAGATGAATATCACCTTGAAATTTATTTATTATGATATTTGAATATAGTATCATAGATTAGTGTCTATTTCGTAATCTACTTTAGATATTATATCTCAGAATGAATCTGTAAAAAAAGACACTTTATGTATAGCTACTTCATTCATGGGCTTGTACCAGGATTTGTTTCTTAATTACTCCATGTACACATAATAATATTGAAGATATCATGATATTAATGATGATTAAGAATGCATGTATTTTCTTAACAATAGTTGTATCGCTGATCATTATTGCAGCGATGAGTTTCGTTAAACCTAGTGAAAAGAGAACAAGGAAATAGTATTAAGGTGAGTTACGTCAAATAAACTTAATAGTAATCTAAAAATCCAAATAAAAATATAAACATATTAAAAAGCAGTTGTCTTTAAAATAATTAGAGACAACTGCTTTTTAATATGTTTATTTTCTATATTTTAGTCTTGCGAAAGCATCGTGTTGGTGAATGGATTCTTCGTTTCGACATTCAATGTCAAAGCCATCAATCCAGTCAAAATCTACTAAATCTGCGGCAATTAAACGAATTAAATCTTCAACGAAACGTGGATTTTCATATGCACGTTCTGTTACGCGTTTTTCATCAGGACGTTTTAAAATTGGATAAAGAATAGAGCTTGCATTTGCTTCCATTGCATCTAAAATCTTTTCTTTGTAATCATCTATCATTTCAGAATTCTTATCTAAATACACTTTTACTGTTACAACACCCCGTTGATTATGAGCAGAGTATTCGCTAATTTCTTTAGAGCAAGGACAAAGTGTTGTTACAGTAGCTGTGAGGGTAAGTTCTTTACGCGTTACTTGATTTTTATGAATTGCTAAACCGTAAGTAACATCAGCATGACCCACTGCTTTGATATGAGTTACAGGACTATAACGATCAAAGAACCATTTACCTGAAACATCTACTCCCGCAGCATTCTGTTTCATATTGTCTTGTAATGTACGTAATACTTGATATAGTGTATCGAAATCCAGTTCTAAACCATTATTATAATGTTTCTCAACACTTTCTAAGATACGACTCATGTTAATACCTTTTTCATCTTTATTTAAACTTGTTGAGAAACTAAATGTACCTGCTGTTTGAAATTGATCAATTTTAACAGGATATACTAAATTTTTAATACCCACTTCTTCAATTTCAAACAAGAAGTTTTTATGTGTACTTTGTAAGTCAGTCATTTCATTTTTAGTTGTAGGTTTTGTACCTTTGATAGGGTCTACTGAACCAAAATGTTTCCAGCGACCTTCTCGAGTAGATAAATCAAATTCAGTCATTCGTTTATTGTACCTCCTCTAATGATTTTAATTGTCGAAATGATACGTCCAATAAGGTTCGACTTCTAGAAAACTTTGTGTTTCTCCGCCAACTTCAGGGCTAGCTAATTGTTTTAAGAAAGGACCTGTTTGAGATTTATGAGCTTCAAACGCTTTTAATTTAATCTCTTTATATTGACTAATGTCATTTAATATATCAGGTTCACCTAAAATATCCGGTGCATCATTACTGAATGCCACGAGTTGAAGTCTTGGACGCTTTTCTTTAGGCATACGTCCTACTGTTCTTACGACAGCTTCAGCTGTTGCTTCATGGTCTGGATGTACAGCAAATTTTGGATAAAATGAAATAATCACTGATGGATTTGTCTCCTCAATCAATGTTTTTACCATATCATCCATTTGCTCATGTGGCTCAAATTCTACTGTTTTATCTCTTAAACCCATTTTACGTAAATCAGTAATACCAATCACTTTCATAGCAGCTTCTAATTCTTTTTCGCGAATATAAGGTAGTGACTCTCTTGTCGCAAAAGGGGGATTGCCTAAATTACGTCCCATTTGTCCTAATGTGAGACAGGCATAAGTGACAGGCACCCCATTTTCAATATAACTTGCGATCGTCCCAGCAGATGAGAAGGTTTCATCATCGGGATGTGGAAATATCATTAGTACATGTCTTTCATCTTTCATGAATCTTCCTCCTCTATACTGTGAATGGCTGTTCACTGATTTCAATCGTTGCAGCCAACTGTCCTTCGTAATTAAATCCAGCTATTAAAAATTCATTATTATCATTGATTTCATAGTGAGTCAGGCCTTGAACATATACCCAACCTCCATCACGAAGTTTCAACCCAACACGAAATGGGTCTTTATCTCCGCCCTTTAGTTGCGCATGTTCATATGTGACTTGTATATTTCGTAAAAACGTACCTGCATTAAACACACGTTGATCAAAATGATTAGCATATGCACCATTCGTCGTTTCAACATGCAAATAGACAGGTTTGTTTTCAAATGTAGTTAATAATCGTTGTACTTCTTCAGCTTTAATGGGTTCCAACACGTTCACTCCTTACAACCATACAATGTGTGTATCTATCTATTTTACTAAAAAGAACTACCGAATTGTACACCTATGCTCAATTTATTTATAAATGAAAGAAAATAATTTGAAGTGATTTAAAGGTTTAAAAATATTTAACATGGGTATTTATACTACTACGACTATGACTATGACTATGACTATGATATGAAAGGATGTTTGTAATGGAATTACAATTAGCAATCGATTTATTAAATAAAGAAGAAGCAGCAAAATTAGCTAAAAAAGTTGAAGAATATGTGGATATCGTAGAAATTGGTACACCTATCGTTATTAATGAAGGATTACCAGCTGTTCAACATTTAAATGAAAATATCAATAATGCGAAAGTGTTAGCTGATTTAAAAATTATGGATGCAGCAGACTATGAAGTAAGCCAAGCTATTAAATTTGGTGCAGATGTTGTGACTATCTTAGGTGTTGCAGAAGATGCTTCAATTAAAGGTGCGGTTGAAGAAGCACACAAACATGGTAAACAATTGTTAGTTGATATGATTGCTGTACAAGATTTAGAAAAACGTGCGAAAGAATTAGATGAAATGGGCGCTGATTATATCGCTGTTCATACTGGTTATGATTTACAAGCTGAAGGACAATCTCCATTAGAAAGCTTACGTACAGTTAAATCAGTCATTAAAAATTCTAAAGTAGCCGTAGCTGGTGGTATTAAACCTGAAACAATTAAAGAAATTGTAGCAGAAGAACCTGATTTAGTTATTGTTGGTGGCGGTATTGCTAATGCAGATGATCCTGTAGAAGCAGCTAAACAATGTCGTGAAGCGATTGAAGGTAAATAAAATGCCAACTTTTAACAATTATCATTTAATTCTTGAAGAAATAGATAACACGTTATCACATCTAGAGGATAATGATTATGGACGTTTTGCAAATGAAGTGGTTGGCGCATCTCGTATCTTTACAGCTGGTAAAGGTCGCTCTGGATATGTTGCTAATAGCTTTGCAATGCGTTTGAATCAACTAGGAAAAGATGCATCTGCAATAGGTGAAGCAACAACGCCATCTATTAAAGAGCATGATTTATTAATTATTATTTCCGGTTCTGGATCAACAGAGCACCTAAGATTATTAGCTGAAAAGGCACATTCAGTTGGTGCTAAAATTGCTTTAATAACAACTAAAAAAGAATCTAAAATTGGCGATGTCGCTGATACAGTGATTACTTTACCTGCAGGAACGAAACATGAAGCAGAAGGCTCTGAACAGCCGTTAGGTAGTCTATTTGAACAATCTTCACTTATCTTTTTAGATAGTGTCGTGATTGGATTAATGGATGCCTTTAATATTAATGAAGAAGCAATGCAAGATAATCATGCTAATTTAGAATAAAAACCATCACTCAAATATATTATCGTTCAGATGAATATATTTGAGTGATTTTTTATGTGTTATTTTTCATATAATGTTAATATAATAATTAATCCAGTTAACATTTGGAGAGGGTTATATGTTAGAAATACTAAATAAATTAAATCACTATTCAATAGAACAACCAGATATGATTGCACTATCGTTCGAAGAAGATGTATTGACATATCAACAACTTTATACAGAAATACAGCAATTAAAATCAGTCTTCATGCATTTACCAAAAGGGTCCCGAGTAGGATTGTTAAGCAAAAGTCCTTTACATAATATGTTGAATTATTTTGCAATATTAGAGCAAGGAAGTATTCCATGTTTTTTAGATGATCAATGGTCTGAAGTAACAATTCATCAACTGATTGAAACGTATCATATTGACTATCTTGTTGATGAACAGCATAGACTGATAAAGACAACGTCTTCTGAAACATATCCAACATATTTAAATGAGCAGTCACAAGTCCATCAACTATTACATATTGGTTTTACATCTGGGACAACAGGGTTACCTAAAGCATATTATCGAAATGAACCATCTTGGCTTGCGTCATACAAAGAAAATGAAAAGCTACTTCGTCATAAAGAAAACATACTTGTAGCACCGGGACCACTTGCACATTCATTGTCTTTATACACTTGTATTTATGCGTTATATACAGGGAGAACATTTATTGGACAAACCCGTTTTAATGCGACTAAGCTCGTTAGCAAAATGAAACAACAAACAACAAATAGTGCATTATTTCTTGTTCCAACAATGCTACATGCAATAACAAAAATAAATCACGATCACCTACATTTAACGACTATTTTAAGTAGTGGGGCGAAACTCTCTTCTTCGTTGTTTAAGCGTATAGCCGAAACATTTCAGCATGCTAATATTATTGAATTTTTTGGAACGTCAGAAGCAAGTTTTATTAGTTATAACATTAACCGTAAAGCTTCTGTTGATTCAGTGGGATACATATTTCAAAATGTAACGATTGGTTTAGAGGAAAAAGACAAGAATCATATAGGGTTATTAAATGTAAAAAGTAATATGATATTCTCTGGATATGTAAATCAATCTGTCGTATTACCTGAAACATGGATTAAAACAGGCGATTACGCTTATATTAAAGATAATCAATTATATTTAGTGAGTCGTCAAAATGAACGATTAATTATTGGAGGTAAAAATGTTTATCCTCAAGTTATTGAACAAATGATAAAAAATATTGATGGAGTAGAAGAAGCAATTGTTATAGGAGAACCGCATCCACGTTTTGGGGAAATAGCGGTTTTACTATATACAGGATCGATAGAACTTGAGTACCAAACTGTGAGACAACATATTATGAAAGTTCTATCACGATATGATGTACCTTCCAAATTGATAAAAGTAGACAGTATGCAATATACCCAAAGTGGCAAAGTTGCTCGAAATAAAATGCGTACTGCCTATGTAAAAGGAGACTTTAAATGATGAACCAACCGGTCATTATATGGGCGAAACGTACACCTTTTGGCAAATACGGTGGGAAATTGAAACATTTAGAACCTGAAACATTACTCATGCCCTTATTTGAAGAAATGAATTCAATTTTTCCTAAAATAATACCTGATATAGATGATGTAGTGATTGGAAATATCGTAGGTAATGGTGGAAATATTGCTCGTAAAGCCTTATTAGAAGCAGGTCTAGCTGAGAGTATTCCAGGTGTTACAATGGACCGTCAATGTGGGTCAGGGTTAGAAAGTATTATATATGCATGTCGAATGGTTCAAGCTGGTGCAGGTCATATTTATATAGCTGGAGGAGTAGAAAGCACGAGTCGTGCTCCTTGGAAGATTAAACGCCCTCAATCAGTGTATGATACACAATTACCAGAATTTTATGAGCGTGCCTCTTTTGCACCAAAAGGTCAAGATCCAAGTATGATAGAGGCAGCTGAAAATGTTGCGCAATATTATCATATTACGCGTAAACAACAAGATGCCTTTGCGATACGTAGTCATCATCTCACACATCAATATTATAAGAATGGAAGTATAAGTAATGAAATTGTATCTTTAAACATCAAAGGTCATTTATTTGATAAAGATGAAAGTATTAAGCCAACACTTACTGAACAACGATTAAATCGATTACGTCCTTTACTAGCTAACGGAACAGTAACGGTTGGAAATAGTTGTATGAAAAATGACGGCGCTGCGCTTGCACTCGTTATGAATCAAGAAACGGCATTACAATACGGAATATCAGAGGGAATGATGTTTACAGATGCAGTGACAATAGGTGTCAATCCGAAACGACTAGGTATTGGACCAGTACCTGCTGTAACAAAATTACTAAAAAAACAAAATTTAAAAATAAGTGACATTGATGCAATAGAACTTAATGAGGCATTTAGTTCACAAGTTTTAGCTTCAATTCAAGAGTTAAAATTAAATATTAATCAAGTCAATCAGTGGGGGGGAGCCATTGCGTCTGGTCATCCTTATAGCGCAAGTGGCGTAGCATTAATCACTAGGTTATTAAATATGACACATTGGAAGCGGGGAGTTGCTACGATGGGGATTGGAGGAGGAATGGGGAATGCGATACTCTTCGAACGATGGGGCTTGTGAGAAAATAGAAATATATTTTAGTGAACAAGAAGTAAGAGCGTATTGCGAAGTAGTTGAAAGAACGTATAAAGGCGTGGTGCCTTTACTCATGTGTGCAAACGTCTGGCCAAAATTTAAGTTGTTTCAAAAGTTTGAACAAGAACATATTCTTCTTGTGCGAACAACATGTGAAGAATTTGAACCATTAAAATGTAGGCTAAAATACGAGGCGTACTTAACACATAAAAGTACGAAAAAGTTTAAAACATATATCCAATATATCTACGAGTTAAAAATATATAAAGATAATAGACAATGTATATTTATTAGACAAACGTTTATAAAAAAGGAGGTAAATGATGAAGTTTAGTCATGATAAAGTAAGTCATTACCTTCGACTTGTTAATGATAAAAATGAGCTTCATTCAACCATTGTTCCTGGTCAACTGGTAGTGGATTGTGTATTAGCGTATTTTCAAATAGAGTGGACACAATTTAATGTTAAGTATAAAAGGACTATAGATATAGATGAAGAAGTGACCTTCAAAAAAGTGAGTCATAATGAAATAAACGTCTTTGGTTTAAATGGTGAAGAAAAAATAGTTATTACTAAAAAAAGTAATCATACTGATTTATAATTATTTATTTAATCGTTGATAACCCATCATAGGTGTTAAAAAAGAAACAATATTATAAAGATATAGCATTAATGTTAGTATAACTTAAAGTTTCTCTCTAAGTTTCCAAAAGGGGACATTCTTGGCTAACATTAACGCTATTTTATTAGGGTGAGCTTTTGAATAATTAATGACTTTTTAAAGTTTTGAGTATTAGGGGCATCTTAACTTTAAAAAAGATTTTGAAATATTCGTTTGTTTTCGTATTCAATTACGAAAAACACTTTTTAATTTTTGAAATGTGATGAATAACTTAATTCATGTTATCAACGTCACTTTCTAGTAGAGAGAGAAATTTATAGATGTCATTTTTACTAAACGTTTCATCGAATTTTACCGTAATCGTCTTGAAGGTCTTTGTAATGATTTCGTATATTGGGATACCGTTTTCTATATTTTGCTTGTAGATAATCATGTTGTTAATTCCTCCTTTGTCTCTCTACACTTAATATAGTAATGGATTTGATTATAAAAAACATGAGTCTATGGTACTAACTTTTACTGCAACGGACTGTGTAGAGCATACTACGACTAAATACCTAGAAGATAATGAAGATATAAGAAAAGCTTTTAATCCTAGTGTGACCAAACTATCATACACAAGATTAAAAGCTTTAGAAGTGCTTATATTTCTTTAAAAATGCAGTACAGACAGTAGCTGATTGAATTGAAAGTGCGCTGATGAGCTTCTTTCAACTCTAATGCTAGGGCCCCGACAAAGAGACTTTCAAAAAGAAAGTCAACGATGAACGCGAGTTGGGGCGTCGGGGAAGGACAATGAAATCTAATTAAGGATTACAAAAGACTAGTGTCTTTTGCATAAGAAGTACTAGCATTTTTTTCAAAAATGCAGTACAGACAGTAGCTGATTGAATTGAAAGTGCGCTGATTAGCTTCTTTCAACTCTAATGCTGGGGCCCCGACAAAGAGACTTTCAAAAAGAAAGTCAACGATGAACGCGAGTTGGGG
>ERZ1023442.247-NODE-247-length-10914-cov-3.539460_pt1 | contig 10914 bp, 8 predicted proteins | sample MGYA00380521_ERZ1023442 | MGnify/ENA primary metagenome ERZ1023442 (study PRJEB33173, sample SAMEA4830294) | metagenome | study: EMG produced TPA metagenomics assembly of the PRJEB25223 data set... | reverse complement strand
AAAGTCATCACAGACCATCTTTTTCAACATCATTTTCTCAACAGGCCCCATCAAAGCTTGCGTCACATAAACAGGTTTAGCACAGTCAAAAGCTACTGTTGAAAAAATCAAATCAAAGGAAGATGGATCCAACAACTTTATTTTGTCCAGCTGGTGAATCCTAATAAACTGTAGCTGTGGAAAAAGTTCCTTCAAGGTTGCCTCCAACATCAGAGACGAACTAATGCCATTAGGGCAAACAGATAAGGCTACCAGCTGATTGCTTGGCCTCTTCTTAGGGGCCTGCAACCATCTCCCAAAATGAATGGTAAAATAAGCAACCTCATCTTCATTAACTGATTTCCCCAATTGTTTTTCTAGAGGAGAAAGGCTGCGCTTGACCAAGTAAAAGAGAGATTCATAATCTTGTTTGATTTGTTCCTTCAAAGGATTGGTCAAGTTAATGTCGTAGTAAAGTCGGTAATAAGCTGGCAAAAGGTGACTGTATAGGTTCTGACGAAGTTCTGGGGTATCGGTGATAGACAATCCCGTGTTAACCGCCACCGAATTGATGATTTCCTCCATAATGTCATAAATAGGTTTCTGAAAGACTAACTCTAAGTCACCTTGGATACAACCAAGTAACCTAGATTGAACCAAATATTTTTCTTCGGTTAGACTGGGGAAGTTGACCAATAACTGGTCCACCATCGTTTCAACAGCTGGCGAAGCTAAAGGAAAAGTATCCACTGCTTCAGCCCTTACATTCCGTGAAAATGGTCGATGAGCGAGAAGGCAGAAAAAATAAATCAAATCCCTCAATTTCTCCGAAATAAAAGTTAAGTGGTTCTCCCTGCTCAGTTCCTCCAACGTTGCTGCCATCACCTTTTTCTGGTCGGGCAAACCAAGTTCATGCAATAAGTAACTGAACACCCAAGGTCCTGATGTGACTTGCAAAAGAGAACTGACCGCTGATTCTAAGAGACGCCGCAAGGCTAAGGGTTCTCCTTCAAAAAAATAACCATCCTGGCGATTGTAAGCTAAAGTTACCTGAAAAGCTTGTACCCGATCACGCACCAAGTTTAAATCAGCAATAACGGAATTTCTGCTGAGCCGTAACAAGCTTTCCAAGTGGTTAATGGAGATAAATTCTTTAGCCATCATGATGTAAATGATAATCATATCCAGACGCTCATCTTGAAAGAGATAGTCGTCTAAGGTAGGTAGCATGCGATTCAACAAGTCCTTTTCAGTAAGGTCTGGCGGATAAACCAGCTGTCTGTCCAGAGCAATAAGGGGTAACTGATAGAGTGACAACGTGTCATTGATTTTAGCAATATCTGCCAGTATATGACGTTTGCTTGTCTTTAATATGGATTCAAATGCCTCCAGTGAATGTCCTTTATATTTAGAAAAGAGTTGATAGTTTCTGATGAGCTCATGAGATAGCATGTCATCTCCTCCTATAATGTCAGTATAAAATGAAGCGTTTTCATTTTCAAGACAAATTGAGTCCAATTGTCCGTAGTCATTTTTGACTGCAATTGGACTCAACAGGTGATATCATTGTAACAGGTTCCTCAAAAGGTGGCCAAAAATAGGCAAATCTGGGAATTGATTCCCTTTTTCTTCATGATACAACAAAAGATACCTCATCACTGAGATACCTTTTGTTGCTAAATAAAATCATCAACTGCTAACGAAAACAGCCTTAGACCATTCTAGCCAAATGTGTAAACTAACAAACAACATGTCAAAAATGAAAAAGCCCACTGCATAAGCAGAGGACTTTTTAAACTTGAAATTAACGACGAAGTCCAAGAGATTGGATCAACTCACGGTAACGGTTAACATCTGTACGACGTAGGTATGCCAACAAGTTACGACGGTGACCGATTTTCTTCATCAATCCACGGTAAGTAGCGTGGTCTTTTTTGTGTTCTTTGATGTGGTTGTTCAAGTGGTTGATTTCCCATGTAAGAACTGCAACTTGAACTTCTACTGAACCAGTATCGCCTTCATGACGTGCATATTGTGCGATGATTTCATTTTTTTTCTCTTTTGAGATTGCCATAATAATGTCTCCTTTTTTTGCTTAATCCGAGTCCTAGGATTGGCACTCCTAAAACCAAGAAAAAGTTGGTTTGTCTTTCGACCACTCTATTCTAGCAGATTCGAAAAGCTAGGTCAACTGTTATTCGTTTATTTCGCCCTCGAGTCACTAAGTGGTTTTATTAAGCTTCTTGAAAAACCAGATATAACCTGCAAGTCCTGTTGCTAAACCAAGGCTTGCTAGTGCAAATATTAGATAGGCGGCTTTTAAATCAGAACTTAGGTGGGATAGAAGCTGCAAAACCAAAGCAGCACCACCGCCGCCCAGATTACACCCTATTAAGACAAGAGTCGTGGCTGATGTCAATTGATGACTAGGAATTCTTTCCGAGAGAGTATGAAAAACATAGGTTACTCCGATACTGTAAACAAAACCAGTTGATAGGGCACCAATTGCTACCAAAAAGAGATTGTCTCCCTGCCATAACACTAACATGCCCAAACCCAAGACAAAAGCAACCCAAGCCATCAACCTATCTTTTAGTAACATAAGAAGAGGACCAAAACTGATGCCAGCCAAAATGCCCATAAGCATCATCAAACTTAAAATCAAACTGGCTTGTGTGGCGCTCCCCATCTGACCTTGATCAATCACTTGAGGAATTCGCAAGGTATTAGAAGTATTGACTAAAATGACAAATCCAGCATAACCGGCCAACCCTAAAATCTGCCACAATTGCTTTAGTGATAAGTTCTGACGCCCCTGTGACGCTACTGGAGCTTGAGGAGAAATCATAGGAGGTACAAAAAGGAGGTAAAGCGCTAAAATAACAAACCCAAAGCCATAGATCAAATAAGCCAAAGACCAGCCAAAAGGAATCAGATAACCCGCCAAAAAAGTGAGGAAGGCTGACCCTAAGACTTCTGCTGACCCTCGATAACCTAACATGGTTATCCTTTCCTTACCAGAAAAGCGTTCACTAATAATATTAATCGCGCGAGCATTAATCAGACCAATACCTAACCCTAATAAAATCCGTGAGCCAAACACAAGTGGGTAAGCTTGATTGAGAACAGGAAAACTTCCACCACCTGCCAAAAGAAGGAGCCCCACTACAACTGTTGTACGTTCAGACAAAAAACGATTCAGGAAAGGCATAATGAGAAGAACCCCTAAAATGGCAAAAGAGGACAGGGAAAATAGGATTTCCACAGACTGCGCCTGATAGCCCTGCGCTTGATAATAAGCAATCATTTTAGGAAGGGCGGGTGACACTGCAAAAGGTGAAACCATCATCAGGGACAAACTGAGGAGGCTTATTTTTTCAATAAGGGATTTTTGGGATACCATCAAAGAGACTCTCTTTCCTTGAATATTTTAGCTACCTTCATTATCATCATACCAAACCGATAAAAATAGGACCTAGGTCATAAAAAGCCCATGAAGACGATTTCAGATACCAAATTGTTGGCATACTACTTAACAAAGCATCGGCTGGAGGAATTTTTCCCAAAAAATAGCCACCCACACCTGCAGCTAACCCACTACCTAAAAGGAGAAGCCATTTGTGCACAAGACCAGGAACTCAAGGCTCTTTATTACTTGGTGCAAGGCAACATCAAAATTGTGCGACGCTTGTTTAATGGTAAAGAACACATTTTAGAAACCCATAACGGACCCATTCTTATCGGCGATATTGAATTAATGACCGATCAAAAAGCAGTGACTTCGGTCATTGTTCTTGATGAAGCTTATGTTGTTCAACTGCCACTCACCCATAAAGAAAGCCTCCTGACGGATGCAGACTTCCTCTATCATATTGGTCGAGGATTGGCTCAAAACTTTTACAAGCAAAATATCACTTCTACAACCAACATTACCTATACCGTCAAAGAACGTCTAGCCTCTTACCTCATTGCACATGAGAACCAGCAAAAAGTTCATTTAAACCTGACCTTACTGGCTGACCGTTTCGGGACCAGCTATCGCCACCTTCATCGAGTGGTTCATCAGCTCATCCTTCAAGGCATGATTGAACGAACCTCTTTCAAAACCTATCGGATTATTGATCAGCAGGGCCTGCTTCAATTAAGCGCTAATGACTGATTGCATTTTCCTGACAAAAATAAAGGGAATCCACTAGGGATTCCCGGTTTTTAGAAACAGTGTCATCTTTCTCTCTAAAGATTCCATGTTTGGATATCATTGAGATTATACAAGGAAAGTCACAAGATGGCAACTGATTTAACTCCAATTGCTCATGTTTCTTTCAAACTGACATAGGTGGTTGATTTCTCAGCACCTGTCGGCTTAACCCTACCATTGCCACTTCCTTTTGTGGCTTCTTTTAAAAAGAATCAATTTGTGATATAGTAAATCCAGTTAAAAAAATTAAAGGAGTAGACATGTCTGCACAAGATAAAATAATTAAACCAAGTCATCTCATTACCATGGATGACATTATTCGTGAAGGGAATCCTACCTTAAGGGCTGTTGCTAAAGAAGTGACTCTGCCCCTAAGTGACGAGGATATTCTCCTAGGAGAAAAAATGATGCAGTTCTTGAAGCACTCTCAAGACCCTGTTATGGGAGAGAAGCTAGGCCTTCGAGCGGGTGTTGGTTTGGCCGCACCTCAGATTGATGTGTCAAAACGTATCATCGCCGTACTAGTTCCTAACCTTCCTGATCAAGAAGGAAACCCTCCAAAAGAAGCTTATAGTTTGCAAGAAGTTCTTTACAATCCTAAAATTGTTTCTCACTCTGTTCAAGATGCTGCTTTAGCTGACGGGGAAGGTTGCCTCTCTGTTGACCGGGTGGTTGAAGGTTACGTCGTGCGTCATGCCCGTGTCACCGTAGAGTATTTTGACAAGACTGGCGAAAAACATAAAATCAAGTTAAAAGGTTATAACGCTATTGTCGTTCAACATGAAATCGACCATATCAACGGCGTCATGTTTTACGATCGTATCAATCCAACAGCTCCTTTCAAAGCTGATGATAACCTGTTACTTCTTGACTAAACCCAACTTAAAAGAGACTGGCGCTGTGGCCAGTCTCTTTTAAGTTGTAGATTGAGGATAAGTGATCTTAACGAAGTTCTTGGAGGACTTCTTCAACTTGGTTAGCCAATTTTTCATGAAGGCTTTCTGACAAGGTAATTTTACCAGTTGCCCATGCTTCAGGGTTAATTGGACCACCTGCAAATTCACCAATAACATTGGTACGAATAAATGGCAACAATTCGCGGTAATGTTTGAAAACAGCTTTTGGTGATTCCCCATTTGCAAGGGAAGATACTGTAAAGAATTTATCGTGGATTGATGAAGCTGCTGCATGATCGCTTGGATCAAGAGAACGGCTTGCCCAGTCCAATAAGTTTTTCACTGTTCCAGGAATTGCCCAGTTATAAACAGGTGAGAAGATCCAGACAAGGTCTGCTGCTTCAAGCTCTTTACGAATACAATCCATAGCTGGAACACCTTGAGCTTCCAATTCTTCGTTAAACAATGGAAGGTCTGCATAATCCAGATAAGAAACTTCTGCACGATCGCCAATCATTTCTTCAGCGATTTGCGCCATTTGCTTGTTAAATGAGTTTTGGCGTAATGATCCGACGATAAACAGAATTTTTTTAGACATGTAGTTCTCCTTTTGTACTAGTTAGTGACTAATATTACTATGTAGTTATTATAACGTGAAACGGAAAAACTGTAAAGCCCTTTGTTTATAAGTTTTTAAATTTTTTCAATAAAGTGATTAATTCTTTCTGTTCCGCTTCGGTTAAAACAGAGAAGGCTTGCTCCACACGCTTGATGTGTTTAGGAAGGGCGTCTTCAATTAAGGCCCTGCCTTGATCTGTCAACTCCACAAGATAAGCCCTTTTATCTTTGTCATCTTTGCAACGGCTAATCCACCCATTTCGTTCCATATTACGCAAAACCACTGTCATGTTTCCTGAGGTTGCCAGCAAGGAGTCAATGAGGTTATTAATGCGCATGCTCCCTTTGGTATGTAAAACCTCTAACACACTAAACTGGGTAGGGGTCAAATTAGCATTCTTAAACACATCTGATCCAAAGGCATCTAAGGTGCGCTGAGCCTTACGAAAAACCACCATGGCTTTTAAGGCACTATTCTTATCTAGGTTACTCATTTCTCACTCCTCACTCAGTTATATGTCACTGATTAGTATTAACAATTTCTGATAAAAATAGGGAATGGGATATGATCCAAGAAGTCAACTCTCTTGGTTTGGCATCCCAACCCCTATTCACACATTTTTTCCTATTCTATCACAGAATCTTCTAAAAGAAAAGGTTTAGAAGAAATCATCAAATAGGCTTAATTGGTTGTCATCAGGCATATTGCCTAAAATACCCATGTCATCCATTTTTTCTACGAGCGTTGACGAGGCACCGCCTCGTTTACGCAGTTCCATTTTAGACAGGAATTCCCCTTCTTGACGAGCTTTCACGATTTGCTTCGCCACGTTTTCACCCAAACCTTCTAAGGCAACAAATGGTGGAATCAGCGTGTCCCCTTCGATTTGAAACTCTGTTGCTTTACTCTTATAAAGGTCTAGTTTTCCAAATTTAAAACCACGTTCCAGCATCTCATTCACGATCTCCAAGGTCGTAAAGAGATCATTTTCCACATTGGTGGCTTCATTATTTTTACGCTTGATACTGATATCTTCCATCCGAGCCTTGACGGCTTCTAAGCCACCACTCATGGTTTTTAATTCAAAGGCTTTAGCACGAATAGAGAAGTAAGCACAATAATACATAAGAGGATGATGCACCTTGAAGTAAGCTACCCGAAGGGCCATCAAGACATAGGCCGCCGCATGGGCTTTAGGGAACATGTACTTGATTTTTCCACACGATTCAATGTACCAGTCGGGCACATTGTTTTCTCGCATGGCATCAATATAGCCATTACGTTCTTCCTCAGAAATTTTCAGCCAGAGACCCTTACGCACACGCTCCATAATGGTAAAGGCCATTTTCGGTTGCAAGCCAGCGTGCATGAGGTAAACCATGATGTCGTCACGACAACCGATAACGGTTTTTAGGGTCGCAATGCCTTCTTTAATCAAATCTTGTGCATTACCAAGCCAAACAAAAGTGGTTGGATGCGTTTCGTTAACCATGCCGCGAACAAAGTTGGTCCCAAATTCTGGAATGCCGAGCATGCCAGTTGGTGTTCCAATTTGTTCTGGAGTGACTCCTAAAACCTCTGTCCCAGAAAAGAGAGCCATAACTCCTGGATCATCAGCGGGAATAGTAATAGGATCAATACCTGACAAGTCTTGAAGTTTACGAATCATGGTCGGATCATCATGCCCCAGAATATCAAGCTTCAAGACGTTCTCATCAATATCGTGGAAGTTAAAGTGAGTTGTCTGCCAAGAAGCCGTTACATCATCAGCTGGATATTGCACGGGGGTAAAATCATAAACATCCATGTAATTAGGAATAACAACAATTCCTCCAGGGTGCTGCCCAGTTGTTCGTTTTACTCCGGCAGCTCCTGCTGCTAGACGATCCACCTCAGCATCACGATAGAACTTGCCATAGTCGCGTTCATAGCCTTTAACAAATCCATAAGCTGTTTTTTCTGCTACGGTACCTACGGTTCCAGCACGAAAAGCATACTCAGCACCAAAAATATCTCGAACATCTAAATGGGCACTCGGCTGATCATCACCAGAGAAGTTCAAATCAATATCGGGTACCTTATCCCCGTCAAATCCAAGGAAGGTCTCAAAGGGAATATCTTGGCCGTCTTTTTGATAAGGGGTGCCACATTTTGGACAAGGCTTATTAGGTAAATCATAGCCCGATCCGACTGAACCATCTGTGATAAATTCAGAATGTTGGCAGGACGGGCAAACGTAGTGAGGCGGCATAGGATTAACCTCGGTAATCCCGATCATGGTTGCCACAAAACTGGACCCTACAGATCCCCTAGAGCCAACCAGATAGCCTCGCTCATTTGACCGGTTAACAAGCATTTGGGAAGCGAGATAAATCACAGCAAAACCGTTCCCCAAGATAGAGGTTAACTCTTTTTCAATGCGTAAATCAATAATATCTGGGAGAGGATTACCATAAATTTCAAACGCTTTTTGATAGGTTAATTCGGCAACCGTCTCTTCAGCCTTGTCGATATACGGGGTATAGAGGTCTCCCTTAACCACTTCCACTTCCTCAATGCGGTCCGCCATATCCTGAGTATTTTGCACAACCACTTGATAAGCGAGGTCTTTTCCAAGAAAGGCAAACTCATCCAGCATTTCATTGGTTGTTCTAAAGTGCGCTTTAGGTAGAGGAGCAGGTTGGGCCCCTTCCCCACGGCCGATTGTTCTATTAATCATGGCACCCTGACCGAGACTACGCACAATAATTTCACGGTAAATCTCTTCTTCAGGCTCTAGATAATGCACATTCCCAGTAGCAAGAACTGGCTTATTAGCTCGTTTCCCTACTTCAATAAGGTCACGAATCACCTGCTCAATACCTGCTTGGTCTTTGATTAATTCACGGACAACCAATGGCTGGTAAATGTCTGGGGGCATGATTTCGATAAAATCATAATACTTAGCTAAATCAACCGCCGCATCAATTCCTTTAGTCAGAACGGCATCAAAAACTTCCCCATCCGAACAAGCTGTTCCTAGTAACAACCCCTCTCTGTGAGCATCTAAGACGGTTCTTGGAATACGAGGAACCCCTTCAAAATATTTTTAAGACCAACCTGATTTTGCACATAGATAGTCGCATGCTTAATCCGCGCTTTTTTGTAAGAATCCTCAGCCACCAAATCTGTATTGAGTTGTAAAAGGTTTTTGATGCCATGCTTTTCTCTGGCATCTCTTAGAAAAATAAACAAAAGACGTCCTGTGGCTTCCGCGTCGTAATTGGCCATATGATGGTGGTCTAGACTCACTTGGAAACGCTTGGTGAGCGGTCCCAAACCGTGACGCTTGTATTCAGGATACAAGTTTCTAGCAAATTCTAAGGTATCAATCACAGGCTGTGTGATTTTGGGCAAGTTGTGGCGTTCATAATTGGCGTTCATAAAGCCCACGTCAAAACTGGCGTTGTGGGCAACCAAGATACTATCTTTGCAAAAGTCCTGAAAAGCTTTTAGGACGGTAACCAATGGCTTGGCGCCCTGCAAATGCTTATCGGTAATCCCTGTCAATTCGGTGGTAAAGGCAGAAAGAGGATGCCCAGGATCAATGAATTCATCACACTGCGCGACAATATTGCCGTTAAACATGTTGGAAGCCGCAATATGCATCAGGTCATTATTCATAGCAGATAGGCCAGTGGTTTCCACGTCAAAGACCACATAGGTAGCTTCGTGCAAATCCATATCAACAGGATCATAAGAAATAGGCACCTTGTCCTCAACAATATTGGCTTCTAGGCCAAAAATAGCCTTAATTCCAGCTTTGCGAGCCCTATGGTAGCCATGAGGAAAACTTTGCACATTAGCATGATCGGTAATAGCAACCGCCTTGTGTCCCCACTTGGCTGCCGTATCAATCAAGCTTTCTACTGTCGGTAAGGCATCCATGGTAGACATATTGGTGTGGGCATGAAACTCAACCCGTTTTTGCCCTTCTGGCATCAGGTCTTTGCGCTCATGATGTACAATTTCTTTGACCTGCTGGACATTCATGGTGAGACTCTTCGTAAAAGGATTGGTCTCAATATTCCCTTGTACCCGTAACCAAGCCCCCTTAGCAATCATATCAAATTTACGGAGCTCCTCATCGTCTTTGGCCCATTTTTGCAGAGCAAACGAGGAGGTATAATCTGTCATTTTAAAGTTGATGATATGGCGACCTGTCCTAGTGGTCTTGCGCTCCACATCAAAAACCATCCCCTCAAAGACAATTCGGTTTTCTTCGGTCTCAATCTCTATCATTGGTGTGATGGCTGCTTTTTCAAATCCTTCCTGACGCTGCGCCACGCGCTCTTTATAATCAAATTTAGGAGCAGGTGTTGCTTCTTCAGCCGGTGGCATCATGGCCTCAAGGGATTTTTGGGCTTCCAAATTATCCTGCACAGCCTTTTCCACAAGAGCCTGACGACTGGAAACAAAATCCTTGGTCAAATGCTCAGTCATCTCCTGATCTGACACCATATCAATGGTTAAGGTGCCAAAGCCAAAAGCTTCAAATTGTTTGACCAAATTAGGCAGATGATTTTTTCTAAAATGGTCATTATTAACAAAACGCGGCGCTGCAATAATGAGTTTGTCATTCTCATAAGTCACTTTGAGCTTTGCAAAAGAGGATTTAAAACTAGCCCCATTACAAGGTGCATGTTCAAAAGCTTCTTGGTAATAAGCTTGAAGCACATCATCTGAATAATCCACCTGAGCAGCCTGAATATCAAAGGTTACCTTAATGTCAGCCGCCTCAAAGGTTCGTATCAAACGATCATGCAATTCACGATAGGTTGCAATCGGTAAAATCTCCGCGAAAGCAAAATGAAATTCCCACAAGCGTGATACCGAATGCACCCTACCCTCGATAATATCAGCAGACGAAAAAGCACTTGAACGTCTCATGTCAAGCGGCATTTCTATCTGTTCCATCAATTTAACGAATAAGTCTGACATAGTTTACTCCCGATTTTCTTAGGCTCTATTTTATCACAATTAAGGATTATTTTCGAGTTTTAAAAGAGAAAGAAAAGGAAGGAAACTTGGTCTCCTCCCCTGTCTTCTCTGTTAACCTAATCAAGAAAATAGCGGAGTTTCGGCCACTTCTCTTTCCAATTTTTCGCTACTAAACGCTTTTGATAAAGCAAAAGCCGCTCCTTATCTGATAGAAAATGAGGGGTCGGGTGGCATTCAAAAGC
>ERZ1023442.241-NODE-241-length-11276-cov-5.896801_pt1 | contig 11276 bp, 8 predicted proteins | sample MGYA00380521_ERZ1023442 | MGnify/ENA primary metagenome ERZ1023442 (study PRJEB33173, sample SAMEA4830294) | metagenome | study: EMG produced TPA metagenomics assembly of the PRJEB25223 data set... | reverse complement strand
GCTTGCCATAATTTTTCTTCAAAACCTATAGTTGCCATTAATAACACCTCTTAAAATTAATGTTAAATCAACTATAGCAAAAATAAAGACTTATTGTTTAGTACTTTGTTAATATTTAATTTATCTAGACTATCAAAAAAATATAGATTATTATTATCTTAAATTAGTAAACAAGAGTGAATTAAAATGAATAAAAAATATAAATTAAAACGATACGATAAAAGATTTAGAGGTGGATGGTGTTACAAATGTGAAGATTCATATTCTTACCTTTGTGAAGATTGTGGTTATTGTAGATATTGTTGCCATTGTTAATATAAGACTAGATAAATTGGGTATCTTTAACTCAATTAATAAAAAATTTAAATGTAGTTAATAGCTTGCTAACTTTATTTGATGTAATATAATTTCTGCTTTTAGCTTTCAGTTAAAAAGAAACAAATAATTGGCAGATTTTTTAGAGAACTGGAGAAAAAAAGATGTACATTTCTAGTGTTAACATTAAGAATTTTAGAAATTTTGATAATATCGATATTGATTTCCATGAGGGCGTTAATGTATTAATCGGACATAATAATTCGGGAAAATCAAATTTATTACGTGCTTTATCTTTAATATTTGACGGTTCAATTAGAAAGCAACTTTCAGTGGAAGATTTTAATAACTCTTTAACAAAAGAATCTTTAAAAGAAGAGGCTCCGAAAATAGTAATTTCAGTGTGTATGACACAGTCTGAAAATGAAAGATTGATGTCTGATGAGTTAATTACGGTAAGTAATTGGCTAACTAAATTAGAAGAACCTTATGAAGCTAGAATACAATATGAATTCTTTTTACCAAAAGATGAGGAAAAAAATTACATAGATTTAGTGAAAAATATAGATGAAAAAGAAGAAATATGGAATTTAATTAGAAGCCAATTTATTAGGTTGTATGTCAATAAAATCTGGGTGGGTAATCCAGAACATCAGATTCCTATAGATAATGATAGTTTAAATAAATTTGATTTCCAATTTTTAGACGCAATAAGAGATGTAGAGAGAGATATGTTTAGTGGTAAAAATACATTATTAAAAAGTGTAATAGATTTTTTTATAGATTACGATATAAAGTCCGATGAAACAATCACAGAAGAGGAACAGAAAGAAAAATTAGAAGAAAGAAGAAAAGAATTTTCTGATAATTCTAGTGATTTGATTGAAACTATTCATAAAAGATTAGATAGTGGGAATCAAAAAATTTTGTCTTATACAAATAGCATAGGAGCATCTTATGATAAATCAACACCGGATTTTAAAGGTGATCTTACAGAAAGTGAAATTTATACTGTATTACAATTGATAATTAAGCATGAAACTGGAATGACTTTACCTATAACCCATAACGGGTTGGGTTACAATAATTTAATATTTATGGCTTTGCTATTGTCTAAAATGCAAGCTGATTCTGATGGGAATTTTCTAGGTAGTAATGCAAAAGTATTTCCGATACTAGCTATTGAAGAACCAGAGGCTCATCTACATCCTACTATGCAAAATGAATTTATTAAATTTTTAAAAAATAACATTAGAGAAAAAAAGGTAAAGCAGATTTTCATAACTACTCATTCAACACATATTTCTTCTTCTACAAATATTGATGATATTATTTGTCTTTACACAGATGATAGTAAAACTAATGTTAGCTATCCTGGAAAAGTTTTTGATAAGAATATTCAAAGTAAGAAGTACGTACAACGGTTTTTAGATGCCACTAAGTCAAATATGCTATTTGCAGAAAAAGTAATATTTGTGGAAGGTATAGCAGAACAATTACTATTACATATATTTGCAGACTATTTAAATAAACCGTTAGAAAAGAATCATGTTGCAGTAATAAATGTAGGCGGGAGATATTTTAATCATTTTTTATCTTTGTTTGATAGTAATGATAAATGTGCAATTAATCGTAAGGTTTCTTGTATAACAGATTTAGATCCAATGCGAAAAGAAAAAAATGAAAATGAGCAAAAAAATAATTTTAAAGCATGCTATCCTTTTGAATATGAAATGGATTTAGATAAATTTGATTATTCAACTAATAATTCTCTATATAAATATCTAAATAATAAGCACAGGAATATACGAGCATTTGTTCAACCTAATAAATATGGAAAAACATTTGAGTACCAACTTATGTTTGACAATCCTTCATTAAAACTGTTACTTACAGACTCGATTTCTAATAGTCAAGAGCTAGCAGAATTAATGGATCACTATAAAAAAGAAGTATCTTTACAAGAATTAATGGAAATATTACCAAGGTCTAATGAAAATAAGAGAATAATAGAGTCTTTAAACGAGACAAATGACAGCTGGAAAGAAGAGGAAAAAAAGAAAGCATTAATAGCATCAAGATATCTAAATTCTATAGGAAAGGGAGAAAATGCTCTAGAGCTAGCTTCAGTATTAAAAGATAATTTAGAGTCAAAAGGACAGATAGAATATGAAGATTTTGTAGTACCAAAATATATAGAAGATGCAATTCGATGGGTGTGTGAATAATATGATTATTAATGCTCAAGCGAAATTAAATATAGAACAAGATTTTAAAATACAGGCTGGTCCTGGTGCTGGAAAAACTGAATTTTTGGTGAATCATATCACAAATGTAATACAAACTTCTGAAAAGCTCGAACGTATGAAGAAAATAGCGTGTATTACTTATACGAATACGGCTGCTCAGACAGTTTTACAAAGATTAGGAAAAAGTGTTTCAAATAGAGTAGATATATCTACAATACATAGCTTTTTGTATAGAAACGTAGTTAAACCATATTGTTCTTTTCTACCCAAAGAATACGGAATTTGTGTGCAAAAATTAAAAGGACATAGTGATCCAATTGTGATTAACAAATATGTAAATGCATGGTTAAAAACTGAATATTTTACGAAATTAAAACCGCCTAATAATAGAAATCAACTACTAAAAGTGCCAGTCCTAAAGAAAGCTTTGCAAAACTGGCTACTATCTATGAAACTTTCTTACGAAAATAATGATGTGCAATTTATTTGTGATAATACCAAAGCTCAAGCAATTGATAAAAAAAGTAAAAAAAGAATAGGAATAAATAAATCAAACTTAAATATACTAGAAAAGCAATTATTAAATTATAAAAAAATATATTGGGAGAAAGGAATTATCGATCATGATGATGTTTTGTTTTTTTCATATGTATTAATTAAAGATTATCCATTCATTCTCACTATTTTATGTGCTAAATATCCCTACTTTTTTATAGATGAATTTCAAGATACTAGTCAATTACAAGATTTTATTATAGATAAAATAAGACAGAAAGGTTGCATAGTGGGGGTTATTGGAGATAAGGCACAGGCAATTTACAGCTTTCAAGGTGCACGGGTTTCCTTATTTGAGAAGTTTAAAGTTGATTCAATAAATTCTCACACTATCTTAGAAAATCATAGAAGTTCATATCAAATAGTTACTTTTTTAAATAGTATCAGAGAAGATATTACTCAAACAGTATATAGTGGTATTAAAAATGATAAAGTTACAATTTTGATTGGAAATCGGATTCGTAGTTATACTAAGGTAGTTAATATTTGTAACAAGGAGTCACTTGTTACCTTATCAAGAGATAATATTACTTCTAATGCAATGAGAATAAAGTTAGAAGGAAATAATTTTGATAAAAAGTTATTGGAAAATTTTCAAGAAATTGATAGTAATAGTAAAAGAAGGAATACTATTATTTCGCTTATAAAAGCTATTGAATTAGCTAAGAATACTAAATATAAAGATGCCTTAAAAATAGTCGAATCGATTTATAAAGATGAAAATAATCCTAAAAAAATAGCTCTTAATTCTCTAATAAATATGATTAATAAATATGATAAATACGGTAATGGTACATTAATGAATTTCTACAATACTTTATGTAAAACCTTAGATATTAAACTTTCAGGGTTTAGAAAGGGACAAGTAAAAGATTTTTACGAAAACACTTTATATAAAAATATGGTGATATGTACAAATATCGTTGAAGACACAAGTAATCATATTACTATCCACAAAGCGAAAGGCGCAGAATTCGAAAATGTATTTGTTATAGGTAATAAAGACACTTTAAGTCTACTTTTGAAACCAGATTTAATGAACGATGAAGAGCATCGTATATTCTATGTAGCTATGAGTCGAGCAAAGAAGAAACTTTTTTTACAATTTGATTATCTTGATAATAATGAACAAAAGAAAATTAAGGAACGTTATGATGTAAGTATTCTACAAATAACCTAATCTAAGAATATTTAAATCCAGTATATTTCTTGATTATAATTCAATAATAGATAAAATCTATAAACGATTAAAAAGAAAATATATTTGCTAAGACCTATAAAAATAAAGATACAATAGATCTTCCTAAATTACAGTTAAAAGAAGTAAACAGATTGAAAACTTTGAAATATTCTAATCCAAAAGTTGAACTATTAAAATTGAAAAAGTAACATTTAATGCTTCTAAATAATATAAATGAATAATCACTTATATATAATAAAAAATCATCCTATATAAGGGTGATTTTTTATTATAGTAGTAATTGGGTATTTTTAGCAAAATCACTGATAGGGAGAAGCATATCATAAGTGATGCGGTTTTTTATTAATTTATTGACTAAAAATACAGTATGCAATATTTATTATTACTAAATTTTGATATATTTAAGGAAAGATTAAGTTTAGGATGGATGAAAGAATGGCTTATCAAAGTGAATATGCATTAGAAAATGAAGTGCTACAACAACTTGAGAGTTTAGGATACGAACGAGTGAATATACATAACGTTGAACAATTACATAATAATTTTCGTACTATAATTAATGAACGTCATAAGGATAAATTAAATGGGAAACCGCTGACGGATCGTGAGTTTGAACGTTTAATGACAGGAATTAATGGTAAATCTGTCTTTGATAGTGCAATGCAATTACGCGATCGCTATGTACTAAAGAGAGATGATGATACGGATCTTTATATAGATTTCATGAACTTAAAACAATGGTGTCAGAATAAATTTCAAGTAACCAATCAAATTAGTGTGAAAGATAAATATAAAAGCCGTTATGATGTGACGATTTTAATTAATGGTCTACCATTAGTTCAAATAGAATTGAAGCGTAGTGGGGTAGCGATTACGGAAGCATTTAATCAAATTGAGCGTTATCGTCGTCAAAACTATACGGGTTTATTCCGATACATACAATTATTTGTCGTTAGTAACAAAATGGAAACACGCTACTACGCCAATAGTGATCGTGAAATCTTTAAGGGACAAATGTTTTATTGGAGTAATGAACAAAATGAGCGTATTAACTATCTTAAAGACTTTATTGAAGATTTCTTAGAACCATGTCACATTGCTAAGATGATTAGTCGTTATATGGTCGTCAATGAAACAGATAAAATTCTAATGGCCTTACGTCCTTATCAAGTCTATGCAGTAGAAGCCATTTTAAATCGTGCGTTAGAAACAAATAACAATGGTTACATTTGGCATACCACAGGTAGTGGTAAAACGCTGACTTCATTTAAAGCGAGTCAATTATTATCGCAAGAAGAAAATATTAAAAAAGTGATTTTCTTAGTCGACCGTAAGGACTTAGATAATCAAACGTTGGCTGAATTTAATAAATTCCAAGAAGACTCGGTTGATTTTACGGATAATACACGTAAATTATTGAGACAACTTGCTGATCCAACTTTACCTTTAATTGTTACAACGATTCAAAAAATGGCGAATGCAGTAAAATCCAATCACTCAGTAATGGAATCCTATAAACAAGATAAAGTCATTTTTATTATTGATGAGTGTCATCGTACGCAATTCGGAGACATGCATCGTTTGATTAAGCAACATTTTGAAAATGCACAGTATTTTGGATTCACGGGGACACCACGTTTTGAAGAAAATAAGAGTCAGGATGGACGTGCTACGGCGGATATTTTTGATAAATGTTTACATCACTATCTCATTAAAGATGCTATTAGAGACCATAATGTGCTTGGATTTTCCGTGGAATATAATCAAACATTTAATTCACATGATGATCTAGATGAAGAGTATATTTCTAAAATTAATACGTCGGAAATTTGGATGGCAGATGAACGTATTGAAGCTGTTTGCCGACATTTGATTTCAAATTATCACAAGAAAACAGATAACGGAAATTATACGTCAATGTTTGCCGTTCAAAGTATTCCAATGGCGATTAAATATTATGATACATTCCAAAGACTAAAAACCGAAGGTGTTCATGATTTAAATGTTGCAACCATTTTTACGTATCAAGCCAATGAAGATACACAAGAAGGTGAAAAACAGGAACATTCAAGAGAAGTTCTCGACCGTATTATGAATGATTATAATCAAACATTTAAAACGAACTATAATACGGATAATTTCGAAGGCTACTTTTCTGATGTATCTAAGCGTATGAAAGAAGTTGTTCGTGATGACAAAATCGACATTCTTATTGTCGTTAATATGTTTTTGACAGGCTTTGATAGTAAAAAGTTGAATACCCTTTACGTCGATAAGAACTTGAAACATCATGATTTAATTCAAGCCTATTCAAGAACGAATCGTGTTGAAAAAGAACGTAAGCCTTACGGTAATATTGTATGTTATCGTGATTTGAAAAAACAAACAGATGAAGCTATTGAAATTTTCTCACAAACTGACAACACAGATACGGTGTTAAGCTTATCTTACGAAGAATATTTAGAAAATTTCAAAGATATCTTACAAGACGTTTTTCAATTAGCACCAACACCTTTAGATGTCGATAAATTAGAAGCTGAGGATTTAAAAAAAGAATTTGTCATTTCGTTCCGTGATTTATCGAATACTTTAATCAAATTAAAAACCTTTGATGAATTTCAATTTACGAAAAATGAACTCGGTATTGCAGAACAAACGTATGAAGATTATAAAGGAAAATACTTAAATATTTATGAAGAAGTCATACGTGGTAAAAAAGTGGATGATGAAGAGGCTGTTTCCGTTTTAGATGATATTGACTTCCAAGTTGAATTGATGCGCAATGATTTGATTAATGTGAAATATATCATGGATCTCATTGGACAAATTAACTTATCTGACGTGAAAGCACGTGATGAAAAACGTCATCAAATTCATAAATTATTAGATAAAGCCGATGATCAACAATTACGTTTGAAAGCTGATTTGATTCGTAGCTTCTTAGATAAAGTTGTACCATCACTAAAAGAAGATTCAGATATTAATGAAGCTTATTACGAATTTGAAGACAAAGAGAAAACAAAAGAAATTGATATATTTGCGGAACAAAAAGATTTCTCGGCAATTTTACTTAATGAAGCAGTAAATGAGTATGAGTATAGTGGCAATATTGACCGTAAATCTATCGGACAAAATATTTCAGAGCCTTTTATGAAGCGTAAGCGAAAAACCGATCAAATTATACAGTTTATCGAAGATACCGTTGAAAAGTATGGTATGGTCGAATAAATTTTACGAAAATCCTTGTATTTTTTCTTTACTACAAGGGTTTTTTGTTATATACTCAATTTGTAGTAATAAAAAAATACAAAAAAGAAGGTGAGTCAAATATCTCAATTATTTACGTTTCATAATGGTTCTTTAATCAATCGACTTGAGACCGTAGAAACTTCTCAGGGCATAACATTACCTATCTACGATCAACGTATGATGGAGTTCGATGCCGGCGTGTTTCAATCGACAATACATCAACCTAAGCAGGTAACCTTAAGCACAACACATCAAGCCAAGATGGTTCATACAGGTGATATCGTGATTAATATGATGACGAGTGAGTGTGTCATTGTGAGTCAACACCATCATGAAAGTATTCTCCCTTATAATTATACGCATATTGAGATTGATACAGCACACATCGATGCCAATTATTTTGTCTATTGGATGAATGCTTCATCTCAAGCGAAGAGTCAGTTAAATCAATTTAAGCAAGGGGGATCGTTAGTTAAAAAATTAACGTTGAACCAACTTAAACAACTTAAGATGACTCTACCTCCATTTGAACAACAACAACGTATAGGGAAACTTGATGAACGACGTAGATACTTAAAGTATTTACAAGCGAAACGAACTTATTTGATGGACCAATTTTTATCAGAATATTTATTTTAGGAGGACATATAGATGTCAACAACGGAAAAACAAAGACAACAGCAAGCCGAATTACAAAAGAAATTATGGAGTATTGCGAATGATTTACGTGGAAACATGGATGCAAGCGAGTTTAGAAATTATATTTTAGGACTCATTTTCTACCGCTTCTTATCAGAAAAAACAGAAGAAGAAGTGGCTGAGTTATTAAAAGAGGACAATATTTCATATGCAGAAGCTTGGGAAGATGAAGAATATCGTGAAGCGTTACAACAAGAATTAATTAATTTAATTGGTTTTGTAATTGAACCTCAAGATTTGTTTAGTCACTTAATTCAGAAAATTGAAACTCAAACATTCGAAATCGAAGATTTGCATAAAGCGATTAATAAAATCGAAGAATCAACACGTGGTGAAGACAGTGAAGAAGACTTTGACCATTTATTTGCTGATATGGATTTAAACGCGACACGTTTAGGTAATACCAATGCAGCACGTACGAAACTTATTTCGAAAGTCATGGTTAATTTAGCTACACTTCCGTTTGTGCATAGTGATATTGAAATTGATATGTTAGGGGATGCTTATGAATATTTAATTGGTCAATTTGCGGCTAATGCAGGTAAAAAAGCAGGGGAATTCTATACGCCACAACAAGTGTCTAAAATTTTAGCTAAGATTGTCACAACGAATAAACCTAATTTAAAAAATGTTTATGACCCTACATGTGGTTCAGGTTCATTATTGTTACGTGTTGGGCGTGAAGCCGATGTCCGCTTCTATTACGGTCAAGAATATAACAATACCACATTCAACTTAGCACGAATGAATATGTTGCTTCATGATGTGAACTATACGCGTTTTAAAATTGATAATGATGATACTTTAGAAAATCCCGCATTTAGAGGAGAAAAATTTGATGCCGTGGTTGCTAATCCACCTTATAGTGCGAAATGGAGTGCCGATCCGTCATTTTTAGATGACGAACGCTTTAGCGGTTATGGTAAGTTAGCACCTAAATCAAAAGCAGATTTTGCTTTCATTCAACATATGATTCATTATTTAGATGATAATGGCACAATGGCTGTAGTTTTACCACATGGTGTGTTATTCCGTGGAGCAGCTGAAGGAACGATTCGTAAATATTTAATTGAAGAAAAGAATTATTTAGATGCGGTGATTGGATTACCAGCAAACCTATTCTTTGGAACAAGTATTCCAACCAGTATATTAGTATTCAAAAAATGCCGAGAAGACAACGATAATGTATTATTCATTGATGCTTCACAATCATTTGAAAAAGGTAAAAACCAAAATCATTTGACTGATGAAGATGTTGATAAAATTGTTACAACATATCGTAATAGAGAAACCATTGATAAATTTAGCTATGTAGCATCGTTAGATGAAATCGAAGAAAACGACTATAACCTAAATATACCAAGATATGTTGATACATTTGAAGAAGAAGAACCTATTGATTTAGACCAAGTTCAAAAAGACTTAAATCAAATTGATGATGAAATTATCGAAGTAGAACAAGAAATTAATAGTTATCTTAAAGAATTAGGAGTGTTAAAACATGACTAATGAGATGAGTAATGTACCTGAATTAAGATTTCCAGAGTTTGATGGAGAATGGGAAGAAGGTACAATAAAAAGTTTAGTTCACGGAAATTTATCTGATGGTGATTGGATAAATAAAGAATATTTATTGCCAAACGGAAAATACAGAATAATTCAAACAGGAAATATAAGTGTTGGAAAATATTTAAATAAAGAAAAGAGTTCCAAATTCATAAGTCAAAGTTCTTATGATGAATTAAAAGCTAATGAGGTATTTCCTGGAGATATTTTAATATCTCGTTTAGCTGATCCCGCAGGTAGATCAATTATTATGCCAAATATAAATTGGAAAATGGTAACTTCTGTAGATGTTGCAATAATAAGACCTAATAAAAAGTTTGAATCATATTTTTTAATATCAATTTTAAATACTGATAAAAAACTTTATGACATTTCAAAATTAGTATCTGGTACTTCTCATAAAAGAATTAGTAGAAAGAATTTAGAAAAAGTCAAAATTATTTATCCAAAAATACAAGAACAACAAAAAATCGGTAATTTTTTTAGCAAACTCGACCGCCAAATTGAGTTAGAAGAAGAGAAACTTGAACTTTTAGAGCAACAAAAGAAAGGCTATATGCAAAAGATTTTTTCTCAAGAGTTAAGATTTAAAGATGAGAACAATAATAGCTATCCAGAGTGGAAAATTAAAAAGTTAGAAGAAATATCAGAGTTTCAAAATGGCAAAGCGCATGAAAATTTTGTATCAGACACTGGAAAGTTTATATTAGTAAACTCAAAGTTTATTTCTACAGAATCAAAAGTAAAGAAATATGTAGATAAACAACTAACACCTTTAGGAATAAATGATATAGCTATAGTAATGAGTGATGTTCCAAATGGTAAAGCTTTAGCTAAATGTTATTTAATAGAAAATGATAATACCTTTACACTTAATCAAAGAATTGGTCGTATTTTTAATATTGAAGGGAATTCAAGATTTCTATTTACACAAATAAATAGAAATAAACAATTATTAAAATATGATAATGGTGTCGGTCAAACCAATCTCAAAAAATCAGAAATCATTGGCATTAAAATTTATTGGCCTAATAAAAGGGAGCAAGACAAAATTGGAGATTTCTTTATAAACTTAGATTCAATAATTGAAAAACAATCTACAAAAGTTGAATTATTAAAGCAACGTAAAAAAGGATTACTTCAAAAAATGTTCGTTTGATACTGATAAAACCTATTATGTAAAGTGTTAAATAGAAATAATATTATGAAAGCGAGTCCGAGATATAAAGTTTTTGAATAAATAAAAAAGACAATTTCTATCAAATTAATATAGAAATTGTCTTTTTTATAAATTTTTTGATTATTTTCAGCTGGTTGAGCCACTACTTTTCTTATATTGAGAGCCATTAATACAAATTCTCTTTTAATTTTATTTATTCCTCTTATGGACATTCGAGTGAAGCCCATTTTAATTTTATTAGAAGTAATTTAGGTTTGAACCT
>ERZ1023442.237-NODE-237-length-11452-cov-47.087216_pt1 | contig 11452 bp, 14 predicted proteins | sample MGYA00380521_ERZ1023442 | MGnify/ENA primary metagenome ERZ1023442 (study PRJEB33173, sample SAMEA4830294) | metagenome | study: EMG produced TPA metagenomics assembly of the PRJEB25223 data set... | reverse complement strand
AACAAATTAGATTTAATATGCGAAAATTTGTTGGCGTTGACATAGTAAATTCAACTATATGTCTTCTATGTGCACTTCTTTAAATGTTAACCATGATTAACTTTTTAAATTTTATGTCTGATAAAGAACATTATTAAAAACATGACTTTGACTACTATTTAAATGGACTCATAATTTGTTTAAAACTTTTATAAGTTGATTTTATTGATCAAATGCAATAATAATCCACTCATCAATTAAATCCCATATATTAAATTCGCTCTCTGGTTCATCACCTTTTAGCCATAGTACGCCACTTTTTTCTATATTTTGAGAAATATCTAAAACAACATAAGATCCCATTTCATTACTAAAAAAGTTAAATAAATTATCAAAATTGTAGGGGATTTCATTATCCCAATCAAATTCAGACATACAATTAATATTTTCAGAATACTCTAATCCCAAAGATTTACTACTAAACATACAAAACCCATTATGTAAATTCTCATAAAAATTTTTTAAAGAAGATGGAAATTGTTCCCAATTCTTTTTAATTGATTCTTTCATATTTTTTAAAGTATCCATTGGGTTTTTTCCCTCGTAATATAAATAATCACCTGTCTGATAACTTTTAATAGTGTACAAAATAGAAATTTCTTTTCCTACCTTTATTAAATCAATATTTACTAAATAATCATTTAAGTAGTTTATCGTGTTACTTAATTCTTCACTAACATATTTCTTCCATTTTGATAGCAATATTCTTTTCCTATCAATGAAACTGTCATTTCCAAATATTTCTTTCCAATATTCTGGTATATTCATTTGATTATCTACATTAATAAATTCTACTTTATTATTATTTAGTGTGTATTCACTTAGTATTTTAGATAATTCATGTTTATTCATTTAAAAATCCCTTCCTATTAATTCATCTATTTTATGTTGAATTTCTTTCTCTAATTCCGCCTCTTTTTTTATCATTCTATTTCTGAATGTGTTATCTACTTTTATTCCTTCTTTCTTATATTCTTCCCACACTAAATAATTTTTGTTATTTTTATATGCATTTGCGCTTTTACTTAATCTCATTATATTTTTTTCATAATTTAATAGATCAATTTGCTGTTTGTAATCTAATTTATCAAAACCATCCATTTTTATTATTTTATTCATTGAAACTATATGGTCTGCTTCTAACTTGTTATTTATCATTTTACCTGGCAAAGCAAAATCTATCATAGACAATTTTACACCTTCGTTAACTTTTCTATTTAATTCAACATTTGGCGTTCTACTTCTTAATCTTTTTCTTAATTGAGAAGAAATTTTAACTTTACCATATCTAGGTAAAGTTTTATCAAGAGATTTATTTTCATTACTTACATGTTTACCTTCACTCTTTACCATACTATCTTTTGGTGTGTGTGACTTGATGATTGGGTGTGAATGTACGTTGAATACTTTGGCCGACTCGATTGTTCTGTGCAAAGTTTTTAGACTGGTTGAGAACACTATCTTTCATTGCTGTCATTTTAGGCGTCATACGACTTGCCGTATTTTACATACCTCCATGCATGCCTGTTTTCACTAAAGGTGGGGTGAAAATATAAAAATGGAGTAAATGAATACTTCTACATCCATCTACTCCATCTTTTTGTGTCATTTTTTAGTTACAACAGTTATCTTAATCCAAGTAAAGTTAATCAATTTAGAAAAAGATAATAGCTGCTGAAATTATTGAAATTTGTAGTAATTTAGCGCCTTTAACTTCATCATATTTTTTATACTTAACACTATAAAATACACTCCCAATCGCGAATAAAGACGTTACTATAGTTAATACAATAATGCAGATGATATTATGATCCATACAGTCACTACGATAGGAATTAATGATTTAAATAAAAAAATGCCATATTTTTTCTTTCTATACAAGTCCATTATTAGCCAGATAACTATAATAATCATTCCAACAAAAATAAATACAGGGTTCATAGATAAACTGTCTGCTTTAATATCACTAACAATATGTACTTTTGTAAGTATTAAAAGTGCAATAGCAATTAAAAAATAGTAAACAGATTTAATTTTCGAGACTTGTAAATCTAACTCTTGATATTCTATATCATCTTGATTTGCATTTTCCTGTTTACTAATTAGATAGTTCAAAACTTTGGGTTTTGTCCAAAAATTCTTGATTGCAAAATATATATACACAAATGAACCAATTAAAGTAAATGCTATATAATTACTTAAATCATTTCCTGTAAGTTTATTTCCAATAAAATGAAAAACAATCAACATTACTATAATAATAAAATCTAAAATAATAGATAAAATTGAAAGGTTTTCAGATTTCAGAAGACTATCAAATAGCGCTAAATAAAATATAATAAATACTCCAATCAGTACAAAATAAACCAATATTTACACATCCTTAATCATTCTCATATACCTTCGCTTTGATTTTACACTAAATTTCTAAAATATTATATGTTCAATTCATATATGTTGTAATCTTCCATTTAAAAAATAAAAATTGTATATTGATACTCATTAATACAAACAAAGTCTTTTTGAGATATTATAAGTAGTGTGGGTATATATCTTTATCAATAAAAATTCATTTACCATATCTAAATTTTCTAATCAGTTTTTCTTTACTAATTTCAAATGTTATTTTGACATAATAGGGCATGATAAGCATACCTAATTCCATTATAATTTCAGCCCGTCTTCTCTAATATCATTCATTAAAACTGCTAAATAGAAATATACTCGTCCCATTATTATGTGTACGCCAAATAAAAAGAAGCAGCCTACCCAAATAACTATACTTTTACCTGAGTCACTAGGAGAAATAAATGAAATATATATCAAAGCAATAAATGATAATAATATTAAAAAAACTCCTGAAATTTTTAATACTATATATTGCTTATTTCCAAACATTTCAAATTCTGAATAGCAAAATATAAATAACCCTGTCATAGAAATTAGAATTATACTTGCAATTATAATCCAATATTTAAAAGCTTCTACGTCTACACCTGAGTAATAAAAAATATCAGCTGAACTTATCAAAAAAGGAATATTATATCCGGCTAAGATATTAATTAGCATATAGACACATACTCTTTTCTTATAGTTATTTCTATTAAAATCTGCCAATATTTTTCCTTTTTCTTGTAAATATAATATGAGCCATAAAAATAATGATATGGCTAAATATATTTTCATATAATTAGGGACTGTTCCCTCCATACCAATAAAGCAATATAAAAATATATAAAATGCAAATATTATAAAATTTACTAATGCAAAACCTATTAAATAAGAATTTTTAATATTGTTTATACTTAAAACTTGTAAATTTTCTTTATCCATTATACAAAACTCCTATGAAAATACAGTTTTTGTTTAATTAATATACTTGCTTTATAGCAGGCGATTGTTAAAGTATTTAGAATCTCCAAATATCCGGATAATTAAATGACCTCCATCATCATCTTGTAATTAGTATTCTCTTCCAATTGTTCATTGTTCATATGGATTACATGCGCCATTTTTAAGTAATCGATCTTCCACATATACCTCTTTAATTCAGTCTTTGTAATCCATCAAATACACATGTCCTTGCAGTGTTGTATATTTGATGTTTGTTTTGCTTTCACTCTAAAATACTTTATATGTAATTATTTTACATTGACTAATCATTCTCATATACATTTGTTTTAATTCTATACTACATTTCTAAAATATTATAAGTTTAATTCATATATATTGTAATCTTTCATTTAAAAAATAAAAATTATATATTTATACTCACTAATACAAAAAAGTCTTTTTGAAATATTATAAGTAGTGTAGGTATATATTTTTATCAATAAAAATTCTTTTACCGTATCTAAATTTTCCAATCAGTTTACTTCTTTATCAATTTCAAATGTTATTTTGACATAATAGGGCATGATAAACATAACTAATTCTATTATAATTTCAGCCCATCTTCACTAATATCATAATTTAACAGACCTAAGTAAAAGTATGTTCGTCCAATAAGTAAGTGGCTACAAAATAACATTATCATTCCCATCCAAATCGTTTGATTTTCTTCAGAATCAACAGGAAGAATTAATGATACATACAACAATAGTCCAAATGATAATAAAATAGTTAAAATTCCAATCATTCTAATAAAACTACCGTTTTGGATACCGAACATCTCAAATTCACCTAGACAAAATAAAAATAGACCTATAGCAGAGACTATTATGAGTCCACAAATTAACAACCAATATGTAAAAGTATCGTCTCTAGAATCTGCAAAATAAAAAGCATAAGCAGAACTAACTAAAAATGGAATGTTGTATCCTGAAAGTAAATTGATGCTCATATATGTTGCAACTCTGAACTTATAATTTTTCCGATTATAATTCTTAAAAATATACTCACGTTCTTGTAAATAAAGAATCAGCCATAATAATAATGACACTATTAAATATATTTTCATATATAATGGCATATTACCTTTTATACCTGGACCTGAATATATAAAATAGTACAATCCAAAAATAATGAAATTCACTAATGATAATCCTATTAAATGTGAATGTTGAATTGATTCTATTGATTTTTTTTGTAAATTTACCTCCATAATATACACCTTCCTTTTATCAATATAATATTATCACAACTTTTATTAAATATCGTTGCTATTAGATTAATTGCTTTTTTATCTATATTATCTATTGATATTTTTGGTATTGTTATATTTTCTAAAACCTTTTATTACATTATCATTACTCATTATCTTTAAAGCATAGTAGTCTCTATTACTTTAAATAATAGCACAATAAACATTTATAATATAGAATTTATTATAAATTGTATCATTTTCTTATTCTATATAGTTTTTGTTATTTTATTATTTTTAGATAGTTTGGTTTATAAAAATTACTTTTTTAGTTGCTGAACTCATTCTTGATCTATTAGAAGATGAATTTTTCTTATTTTATTTTTAAATTTTATGTTCATGATTACCAATATATACATTTTTTGTAGTTTTCATTCTGATTCACCAAATTGATATTTCGCTTTAATTGATTCTTTTTCAAAATTTTATGTTCAATAATTAATTGTACGTATCAATATTTTCATTACTAGATAAAATGTTCTAATGTTAATTATGATTTAATCAAAATGAATAAATCATAGCTGAAGTTATTGAAAAAGCTAGTAAAAACATACAAAATGTTGATAATTGACTGAACAAGCTTGTAATAACTTTGTGGGTAAACATCAATCAGAAGTCGATAGCAATAACTCAAAAGTATCTGAATTAATAGACGAAATTGGTAAATTAAAAAAACATCTTATTCAGTTAGAAGCGATGAATACTTCACTTAAACACCAATTCGCTAAAAATTAGTATTTTATTATTTGGGAATAACCAAATGATTAGTAGTTTAGAACAATAGAAAATATCAAAAAGTATATGGATGAAAATACAAATGATATTTCAAAAGATTTAACAGTTGATGGTACAACTACACTCTTAGAGGAATATGGTAAATATCTAGAAAATAATCCTGGACTAACGATTAATGGTAAAATGCTTAAAGACTAAGGTGTCGGTATTACAAGAGCTGTTATGTATGGTAGTAATGTAATGGGAGGCATTGGTTTTGGTACAGGGGTTTATTCATACATTGCACAGGGTCATAAAACAGCCGGAGAAGTTGTGACGCATAATGGATTAACACTAGGTACAGTTGCTACTGCAATAGTTGGTTTAACAATAGAAGCTCTAAGATTGAACTCAGGAGCATGGGCTTCATATGGTACTGATTATTTGTACAAAAATAATATATTTGAATTAAAGAATGGAACAGACTGGGGGGGTGAAAATGTATTAGACCCAGCATTTGATAGAGTGAAACATATTTACGCTATTGAAAAGGGAAAACTAGAAATTGGAAATATTTTAATCAGTAAAGGATACAATAAAGTGAAAAATCATGGTAAAAAAATAATGAAAGACGATATAGTCCCATCAGTGATGAACGGAATGAATGATGGTATGTCTAAAGTTAATGAGATTAAAGGTAATACAGAATCAACCATAAAAGATTATCAGGTTAAAACAAACCAAACTATTAAAAAGACTAAAAAAACGATAAATCAAGTTTCTGATACAGTGAAAGATACATCTCATCATGTTAAGGGACACGTGGGACAGTCTATCAATAATGTGAGTAAAAGTTTGAATCCTATGAAAGGTTGGTAGATTGTTCAAAATAAGAAGTTGAAATGGAGAAATTTTAAATGTAAAAAAGTAAAAGTGAGGGACCAAAAAGGAAATTAATGATTTAAATGATAATCAAAAAATTAGAGCAAAGATGTATCGAATCCATAAAAACCCTAGATATAAATTGATTGAACTAGACCAGAAAAAATATCTCATTGACTTGGAATCAAATTGCTTTACATATTTATTCCCACCATTAAATTGGATATTAAAAAAAGAATTAATAGAAGTTTCAAATGATAGATTAAATGAAATTGAATATGATGACAATAATAATAAAGAACAAGCTAAAAATATAGGATGTGTTTCTGGTGGTGGCGGTGTATTAATAGCTACTTTAATGAGACCATTTATGGATTTGATGGATGTGCCATCTAACCAATCTATTAATTCGCTAATTGTTATATTGACGGTGCTTGTAATCGTTTTTATTAGAGGATCTTTAAGAAAAAAATGGGATTTAAAACTAAAATCAAATAAAACTCATATAATTAAATGTATTGTTAGATCCAAGTTAAAACATATGTTTTTCGTAATTGGAGCATATTTAATGTTTCTACTATTCTCATTATTAATGATAGGACTTATTTTTGGTGTTGAAAACAATCTTATGATTTATATAGGAAGTCCCTTAATATTTTTCATGTTTTCATTAATCAATCTCATTCCATATGACAACGAAGAGGTAATTATAAGTAAGCTAAGTCAATCAGAGTAAATAAATATATCAACCTTAAATCAATTCAAAATATTCTTACATAATGATAGAAGAGATAAAGTGACAATAATAAAAATATGTTAGAAAAAAGTAGGTCAATCAATTACTGCAGTTACTAATTCTTTGAATCCAATGAAAGCTTTTTAAAAATATTTTAAATTAGAAAGAATGTGATTCATCATCGATAAAATAACAATAGAAACTATCGAAAAAAATAGTAAATTTAAACTGATACATTATGAAAATAGATACTTTATTATTGATTTAAATCGAAATAAATTAACATATATATTCCCATTGTTGAATTATTTGACGAAACAAGTATTGATTGAGATTGATAAAGATACATTAGGTAATATAAGAAAAAATCATATAAATGAAAATAAAAATAATGTATTGGGGAGTATAGGAACAGGTATAGGTGTCTTGTTCGGTATTCTATCAAAGCCCATTTTAGATTATATGAATTTTACTACTAACTTAGTACTAAATATTATTTTAGTATTAATAGCGATAATTCCATTAATTACTTCAAAAGAAATTATTAATAGAAAAAAGAAGAAAAAACTTAAAATACGTATGAGTAAAAATAAGGTGAGTGCCTTTGTCTGGCCAAACTTTAAAGAGTTATTTAAAAACATTATAATAAATATTATTTTGAGCTTTATAATAATAGCATTAGTATTCGGATTTATAATACGAAATCAATCAAATTATATATATATACTTGGCATTATGCTAGTACTATCATTTATCTTATTTCAAAATGTGCTGTTATACGCTCAAACAGAAATTTCAGGTAAAATTGGTAAGGTTAAAAGTAAACCTTAAATCAATTTAAAATGTTCTCAGACAAAGAAGGTGAAATAAAATGGAAACAATAGGAAGCATTATATATTTAAAAGAAGGTTCTCAAAAATTAATGATTATTAATCGTGGACCAATTGTAGAAATTGAGGGTCAAAAGTATTTGTTCGATTATTCAGCATGTAAGTACCCAGTTGGTGTTGTAGAAGATCAAATATACTATTTCAATGAAGAGAATATTGATAACGTTATATTTGAAGGCTATTCTGATCAAGATGAAACAAGATTTCAAGAATTATTTAAAGAGATGATGGGTAATTTGGATGAAGATATTAAACGTGGGACTATTAAACAAAAAGATAGTTACGGATTGAGTTAACTTAAGTCATGTTTATCACAAGTTCCGTCATTATAAAAGGGGTATCAAGGATTTATATACATTTTACATTCATCTTTAATTACCGAATAATCGGTTTCCAAAACTTTTTTGAATGATTTTTGTTTATTATATCTTCTTTTTGATCATCATTTAATTTATCGCCTTATTGCAATTCATTATTTTGTTGTATGTACTTTTATTTATCTTTACTTACATCACTATACTGAGAAACTATTTTCTTCTTCTTCTCTATTAGAAATAATCTTTTTGAAATCTAAAATATCCATTGTTTCTGGAACTTAAATGTCTTGTCTCTTATTAGCAGAATAATTAAATTGTCTTTGTTCTTCTAATTTAGAGTCTAACGGTTACATTTTTTGTTAATTTTTAATGAAATACTTGATGTATTCAAGTAATTTTGATCTTTCTTATTTCATTTACTTTCTTAATATTATCGTTCCTTTAAAAATTTTACTATAAACACTGTTATTAAGGTATTTACCACCGATTTTTTAAAAGGTTATTAATACACATAGAAAATTTTTTACAATCATAACTTCTTAGTTTAAGTAACTGTAATTCAATGGATTCACTTTTAGGTAGATTATGAATATAACCAATTTTAGACATAAAATTATATCTTTAGTATGATTAAGTAAATTTTGAAGTTATATATAGTACTAAAATCAAGATTGTTATTCTTGCTTTTTGAAGTTTTAAAAGACATAAAATGACTTATGGAAAGTACATATGCTTGTAGATTCACAGATGGTATAATATTAGAGTCGCCTTAACTTCCATAGGCGAAATTACTATGGAAGGAGGTGAGACCTATGGCAATTCTCTTTGTTAGTATAATTGCACCTGTGATTTCAGGATGCATTGTTGCGATTTTCACGTTTTGGCTAAACAATCGTAACAAGTAATAAGGCGACATAGCTGCACCAAAAAATCCCCTCACTATTTCCGGTAGTGAGGGGATTGGTGTACCTATGGAACTCTCTTTGTTAAATATAGTATAGCATCATATAGGGTAGGAATGCAAAGTATGGATTTTTACTAAAATAAAATAAGAATTATAAGAGCTAAAATCATTACAAGAATCCAATATAAAGAGAATTTAAAGTCACATAAACTTATGTTATGTCCAAAATCGTCCTTATTTTTGTTTATTTTATATGTATTTATGATTTCTGAAATAATTGTTTCATAATCGCTTCTCATAGATTTCACATCATTTTTTAAAGATGCTATTACAAATATAAGTGCAATTAGAGAACTGGAATAAATAATATTAAAGTCATTATTAAAAATATTTAGTGATTCTTCGCTTCGTTGGATTGTTATATAAAAGCCATAAATTGTTACAGGAATAAATACCATCATACTCATTAATTTTTTATTAAGTTCATTTTTTAATTCTATTTTTTGTTGAATAATTTCTATTTTATGATCTCTTATTATTTTGTTATATTCATAATATTTTTGCGATTTTTTTTGAAGTATTAAATTATACATAACATTTAAGTCATGATGTATTTCTTTTTTCTTTATTTTTTCGTCATTAGACATCTTTTCAAATTTAGAAAAATAAATTTTTGCTACTTTATATTTTAAATCCACAATTTCTAGATTGTCGTTTTCAATATCTATCCAATCAAAAACATAAAAATATAATGAAGATACATTTGAGTTTAGAAAACCAATCTTATTCTTTTGGAACTTATCTTCTTCATTATCTGAATCGTGAAAGTATAATGTAATAATATCGTTATCAAGTGAAATTTTATCAGATAAAATAATTGCAGATTGCAAATTACGTAATTTTCTTATATCATTACATTCTTTTTCATGTGTTATATATATAGTTAGCATTTCATTGAAAAAGTAAGGATTAATTTGCAGAATATTACTATTTATATTTCTGACAGTAATATCTTCAATATATTCTCCTGGTATCGTGTTATGTTTAATAAATACTTCAATTTTTTAAACAACTTTTTACTTTCTTCAAATATAAAAAAATCAGTCTTAGAATTTTCTAACTTACTAAATTTATTATAATAGTAATCATATACATCTTTAATACTTTCTGAGTGTTTAATTTTAGAATCATCATCAATAAATATTTCTGAACCTTGTAAATATAATTCATTTTCTTCTTCATTTGAAAGTTCTTTAGTAGAAAAAGCTTGTAAGTCTTCATTATAGAAATAATTATTTAAATCATTATCAAATTTTAAACTTTCATAATACCAATAATAACTCATTTATTAATCTCCTTCCTGCTGAATATCGGGAAGATCTGCTGTAATATTTGTTTCGAGACGTATTTTTAAGTACCTTCCATCATTAGAAACTTTCATTAGACCTGCTTTTGTTGCTTTACTGATATTATTAATATCTAAGCTGATTACGTCGTTAATTTTTATTTTTTTCTTTAAATATTTATCTACAACTTTTGGTTCTAAATTAAATTCTGCGTCTATACGATTTAAGTGATCATCTTTAAATAGTTCATCTTTTTCAAAGTCTGTTTCAAAGTGTTGATTAATATGATCTCTTAATTTTATAAATGAAAATTCTCTATTATCACTTAAAAAATCAGTAGTAGATTGATTAAGATCACTTTCTGTTATATTAGGTAATTTATTAAACAGAGTATTTTCTTTTAAAGAGTCAATAATATCATTAGTATTTAATTCACTATCTCTCAATGGGTAAATTGATAAAAAGCCTTCACTCCAATATTTTGCTATCTTAGTTCCAGTATCATATATATCAATATCTAGTCTCTTTGTATTTCTGTTTTGAAAATCCATAACAGCAATTTTAAAATAATTTTTTTCAGCTCCATAAGTTGGTTTTTTAGAAAAATCATTTTTATCTATTGTGTTAATTTCTTCTAATTTCATAAGGGTCAGAGTGTTTTCAGTAACTTTAAAGATTAAAATACCGTTTTTTATTGTTTTATTTCGTCTTATATTTTTTTCTTTATCTTCAACCAGTTCTTCTTCTAATAACTTTTCAGCAAACCTATTACTTATATTATTTAAACTCTCAGAATTTTTTTCCATTGTATTGATTTCAGATAAAATGTGTTTAGGTTCTTCATCAGTATCAATGTAATACTTTCTATTTAAAGAGTCTTCCATAAAATCATCGAATAAGTCATTTAGATTATTTTTTTGCGTTTGAGTGGTTCTGTTGCAAAGTTGAATTTATAGTATAATTTTAACAAAAAGGAGTCTTC
>ERZ1023442.222-NODE-222-length-12363-cov-21.984482_pt1 | contig 12363 bp, 10 predicted proteins | sample MGYA00380521_ERZ1023442 | MGnify/ENA primary metagenome ERZ1023442 (study PRJEB33173, sample SAMEA4830294) | metagenome | study: EMG produced TPA metagenomics assembly of the PRJEB25223 data set... | reverse complement strand
ATTTGTTAAAACTCATTTACTGGCTATTTCTCTAGGGTTTATGTCCCAGACTCATTTCTCTAGGAATTATGTTTCAACTCTACTAAGTAGAATATAAGTTATTCACCTTTATGTAAAAGTCTAATCTATTGCAACAGTTTACGTTTTTAATTATATTAATCTATATTTTTGCACTTAAAATCATAAAATAAACAACACAACAATCATCAAAATAATAACGAGTATATCGGCTAGTATAGTATTAACGTCTTTCTCTAAAATATCTGGTATTGCGCCAATACACAAACCTAGAATAAAAGTAAAAGAAAAAATATTGAAAAATAGATGTAGGATTGACCATCCAAACACCAAATTCAATAACCAAGTCAAAATTAATAAAAGTACTGAAAAACCTAATATACTCTTAGATATTGCTTGATATTTTTTATACTTTTTCTCTCTCTTTAAAAACATTCAAAACCTCCTAAAATTATTATTCCTTCTTTTTATTCCTCTTATATATTTTATATATTAAATAAACAAACACAACCATTAGCGTTAATAAATCAAAAGAATGTTTTAGTGCATCTTTCCAAGATTGATTTATCCATAAATAACGTATTAAAAATAAAATTATCGATTGAATAACTGCTATTAAAAACACATTGATAATGGGACCATCTTTTACTAAATTATATATAATAAGGACAATGCAAATAATAGTTACAATCAGCATTATGATATGAGCCACTATTTAGTACTCCTTAATCAAATTATTAATTTATAAATAAATGTTTCATCTGTATTTTATCAAAAATAGATTAATACATTCGACATCCTACTATCTATTTCTAATAATAGATCAGCAATCATATATTTAGACCTTCGCAATAAAACAAAAAGCTAGAAACCGTTTCATATCAACGTTTCTAGCTTTATATCTAATAATTATTTATATTCTGGAACTACGACTCGCCAACCATGCGTATCTTCTAATTTACCACTTTGGATGCCAGTATATATGTCGTATAATTTTTTAGTAATTTCTCCTGGCTCGTTATTGTTAATAACGATTTCTCTATCTTCATACTTTAATGTACCGACTGGAGAAATAACTGCTGCTGTACCTGAACCGAATACTTCAGTCAATTCACCTTTGTCGTAAGCTTCGAATAATTCCTCGATTGACACTTTACGTTCTTCAACCTCATAGCCTAACTCTTTAGCTAATTCAATGATTGATTTACGTGTAATACCTGGTAAGATACTTCCATTTAAAGCAGGTGTAACTAATTTACCATTTTCAACGAAGAAGATGTTCATACTACCAACTTCTTCAACATATTTTTGTTCTACACCGTCTAACCATAATACTTGATCATAGCCTAAATTATTAGCATTTGTTTGTGCTAATAAACTTGCTGCATAGTTACCTGCTACTTTAGCGAATCCTACACCACCACGTACGGCACGAACATATTCATCTTCAACGTAAATTTTAGTTGTTTTTAATGTGTCTCCGCCATAATATGCGCCTGATGGAGATAAAATGATTAATAATTTGTATTGATGAGATGCTCTTACTCCTAAAATGCCTTCAGTCGCAAATACAAATGGACGGATATATAATGATTGTCCTTCTCCCTCAGGTACCCAATCACGTTCAACGTCTACTAATTGTTTTAAACCTTCTAGTAATAATTCCTCATCTACTTTAGGCATCTCTAAACGTGCTAATGAATCATTAATACGTTTGAAGTTTTGATCTGGTCTAAATAATACAACTTCTCCTTCATGTTTATATGCTTTTAAACCTTCAAATACCGCTTGTCCATAGTGAAGACCTTGTGCAGCTGGTGAAACTTCGAATGGTGCGTAAGGAATAATTTTTAAATCATGCCAACCTTTATCTACATCATAATCAAAACTTAACATATAATCTGTAAAGTATTGACCGAATCCTAAATTACCTTCTGGTTTTTCTTTAAGCGAGTCGCGTTGTTCAAATTTAACTTTTTCTGACATGATGAAAGCCTCCTAAATAAATCTTAGTTAGTGATAGTATATTAAATTATAGCAATCTCGTAATGTTGATTCAATGAATTTTCTAAAAATTCAAACTAAATACTAATTGTAAACCCTTTCTTTAAAAATAACATACTTTAGCAAATTTTTAATGACCATTACTAACTAATTTTGGATAAAAAAAGAAACCCTCAAACATTTCGTCTGAGGTTCTGTGTTATATGACTTGTATGACAATCACACTTTATTTATTTTGTTCTTTTTCTTCAATTGCTTTTAACATTAATTCAGTCATACCAGCTAAATCGTATTTAGGGTTAAAGCCCCACTCTTTACGAGAATAGCTTGTATCAATATTATCTGGCCAGCTATCAGCAATTGCTTGACGTACTGGATCTACTTCATAATCCAATGCGAAGCCAGGATAATGTTTTTGGATTTCAGCTTTAATTTGTTCAGGTTCAAAACTCATAGCACTTAAGTTATAGCCATTACGTGTTACAAGTTTGTCGCTATCTGCTTCCATTAATTTAATAATTGCATCAATTGCATCATCCATATACATCATATCCATGTATGTATCTTTAGCAATGTAGCTTGTGTAACGACCTTTTCTAACCGCTTCAAAATAAATTTCAACAGCATAATCAGTAGTACCGCCACCTGGTTCTTTAACATGAGAGATAAGTCCTGGGAATCTCACACTACGCGTATCGACACCAAATTTTGTGAAATAGTATTGGCATAATAACTCACCAGCAACTTTGTTCACACCATACATTGTAGTAGGTTGTTGAATTGTATTTTGTGGTGTATCTTTCTTAGGCGTTGAATCACCAAATGCACCAATTGAACTTGGTGTGAAGAAATGTAATTCATACGTCCTAGCTGTTTCTAATGCGTTCATTAGACCGCCCATATTTAAATCCCATGCTAATAAAGGATTTTTCTCAGCAGTCGCTGATAATAATGCAGCCATATGCATTAACGTATCTGCTTTGAAGTTCTCAACGATTGCCATCATAGCTTCACGATTTGTAACATCTAATACTTCAAACGGACCATTGTTAACTGGTGAATCTTCTTCTGGCTCTCTAATATCCGTAGCTAATACATTGTCATTTCCGTAAATTTCTCTACATTTTAATACCAACTCAGTACCAATTTGACCAAGTGCTCCTGTAATAACGATTCTTTCCATAAATAAAAAACTCCCTTTGTGTGTTTACCACGAATGATTGTCCTTTTAGGGTGTACATAATCCCTATTCACATGCTTATTATAATATAAAAGCGCTTTCTTGTATACTCACAAAGTACATTCTTTTAAATTCACTTTATTTTTGAAAAGTCAGAGATACTTGCTCTTCACAACGTTATATTTATTAATTGTTTTTAAAATTATTGTAAATAATTTAATGAGTAAGCTTAAGACTTTGCGACTTATGCTAATATGAGAATGTAAATTTCATCTAATAAAGGAGGCAAATATGAAGCGATATCTTATTCCACTTTTAGTTTTATGTTTTATCGTATTTGGTATTACCACTGGTACCTCTTATGCAGCTGAATCACAGGCAACACAATCTACTAACATAACTGCTACCGAAGAAGCATCACAAACAGCTTCAAAAGAAGCATCATCAGCCAACATTGAATCTACTAATAAACCTTTATCTCTTGAGTCAAGCAACGTTTCACATAATGAACAAGCCACACCTTCGTCTGAAACAACTACACATCCTAGTGTTGAAACGTCTACAACACAAAACACTACTTCAGAGAAGCATAGTAATTCATCACAAGGTTCTGCCTTTTCACAAGAAAAAGCTACACCTGAACCTGCTACAAATGATGATAATACATCTTCACAAGAAAAAGCATCGTCAGAATCCACTTCAAATGAAAATAATACATCGCAATTCCATGGTACGGAGGTAAAACCTTCTCCTTCGACATCGGAGCAAAGTAAGTCTACGCAAGTAGAACCTACAAAAGAATCTACTTCTACTAAAGTTAAACAAACACCTCAAGAACCAACTCAACAACAGCAAAAGCGTAATGTTCCAGAATCACAACAATCTACACCTGCTTCAAAGCAAGTGTCTAAAAATAGCAATACTACATCAGAACAAGCAGCACCGAAATCTCAACATGTGACTGTCAACAAAAGAATGGCAGCAACTTCTGACAACACAAATGAACATACAATTTTACATACAAATGATATTCATGGCCGATTTGTAGAGGATGATGGAAGAGTCATCGGTATGGCTAAAGTAAAAGGTCTTAAAGACAAATATAATCCGGATTTAATGGTGGATTCAGGAGATGCTTTTCAAGGTTTACCTGTTTCTAACAATTCAAAGGGAGAAGAAATGGCCAAAGCTATGAATGGTGTTGGCTATGATGCAATGACTGTCGGAAACCATGAATTTGACTTTGGTTATGACCAATTACTTAAATTGCAAAAACAATTAAATTTCCCTATAGTTTCTTCTAATATCTATAAAAATGGCAAACGTGTATTTGATCCTTCAACAACAGTAACTAAAAACAATGTCCGTTATGGTATTGTAGGTGTCACGACACCTGAAACAAAAACTAAAACGTCACCTACTGCAGTTGAAGGTGTTGAATTTAAAGATCCGTTGACTAGTGTTAAGCAAGCCATGAATGAGATTAAAAATAATGTCGATGTTTTCGTTATCTTATCGCACTTAGGCGTAGATAAATCGACGCAAAAAACTTGGCGTGGTGATTATTTAATTGATCAACTTACGAAAGACGGTTCATTTAAACAACCTATCTTTGTATTAGATGGTCACTCACATACCGTGATTGATAAAGGCGAACATTATGGTACTAATAATGTACTCGCTCAAACTGGTACTGCACTAGCAAATGTAGGACGTGTGGATTTTACTTTTCAAAATCAAAAAGCGTCTGATATCAATGCATCGTTAATCAATGTAGCGGACGCCAAAGATATCACACCTGACCCACAAATTGATGCACAAACTAAAAAGGCAAATGACGACTTCTTAAAAGAAACATCAACAGTTGTTATACCTAATAATACAGTGACGTTAAATGGTGAACGTGCTCAAGCGCGCACGCAAGAAACAAACTTAGGTAACCTTATTACGGATGCTATGGAAGCATATGCCTCAAAGAACTTCTCACATCAACCTGATTTCGCAATCACTAACGGTGGTGGTATTCGAGCTTCAATTGAAAAAGGTGAGGTTACTGAAAATGACATCATAACAGTGTTACCATTCGGTAATTTAATTTCTCAAATTCAAGTGAAAGGTTCAGATGTTGAAAAAGCATTTGAACACAGTTTAAGTGCTGATACTGAAACTCAAGATGGTAAGAAAGTCTTAGGTGCAAATGGAGGATTCTTACAAGTATCTGACTCACTCAGAGTATATTATGATATCAATAAAGCATCTGGCCAACGCATTAATGCAATCAAGGTACTGAATAAAGAGAATGGAGAATATGAAGATCTAGATCCTAACCGTACTTACTATGTAACTACTAATGACTTCACAGCTAATCAAGGAGATGGCTATGATATGTTTGGTGGACAACGTGAGGAGGGCATTTCTCTAGATGCAGTTGTCGCTCAATATATTAAGAATACAGATTTAAATCAATACAATACCGAAGAACCTGTACGTATCATTAATGGTCTACCAGAAAGTAATGAACAACCAGACACTAGTAAAGAAGATAATGATAATGATAATAATCATTCAACTAATGGACATGATGGTCAACAACAAACACCAGATTCAAACAATGATGACAAAGACAATACTGGTCATATTAATGATAATGAAGCTGATTCTTCTAATAAAGATAATGTCATTGAATTCCCTAATAAAGATCATCAAAAAGATAATGACAACGTAATTGAAATCCCAGCTAACAATAATCAAACTCATAATAGCACTAATGATAATATTGTCATTCCAAGCACTACCGACAAGATGCATACTAACAACATAAAAGGAAATGCAATCGAACATCACCCTACTTCAAACTTAGTGAGTATTTCTAATAACAACAAAGGAACACGAAACCAATTGACTGGTAATGCAAGTCATTCACAACATTGTAAAGATGTCATTAAATTCCCAGTTCAAATAAATCCTAAAGATAATTTTTATAATGAGACACTAATAACTACTAATAGTAATGCTTCTAAAAATTCAAATCTTATGTTTACACAACAACATGGCGCAATCACATCATTACCAAATGCAGGTTTGAAAGATGGTAGTTTAGAACATGGTATCGCTATTATATTAGTAGTAGCAGGAACAGGATTAATTTACATCCGAACTCGTAAAAAATCAGCATAATTTCAAATTTAAAACCGTGTAGATGACAGTTAACAATATGTCATTTACACGGTTTCTTTATAATTTTTAAAAAGCGTAGGTACTCATAGTAAGTTATTTAAAGTGAATACTTTAATTTTTAGTGGCCCGGCAGTCTATTTATTTAAAATTACATAGTTACACTCGCAATTTCCTCACAATATTATAACTACTTCTGCCTTATACTTCTTTATTTGCTACTGCTTTTTTTATAGAAATAATTAGCAACAACGATATCTACAATTGCTAACCCTACTGATTTAAACAGCGTTACTTCCTTATCATCTTCACGTCCTGAAACTTTACCAGCTACGATATCCCCTAATTCTCCATGTAATGAATCTTTCGTTATAATGCCTTCTTCTTGAGGTACCTTTAAATCGCCAGTTTCTTCCATCGCAGCTTCTACTGACTCAACAACAATTTTATTAGCTACTAACATAGACTCTGATGGTAATTCCTGCATATCTGGTTTAAATGAGCCTACTGCGTTTAAATGAACGCCGGGGTGTAATGAATGTGAATATACCGGATGATTAGAATTTGTCGCAGTTACAACAACGTCAGCCTCTTCCATCGCATCATCCGCTTCTTCAAAGACTTTCGTCGATACATTATAATTATTAGCTACTTCTTGAGCTAAACGTTCTGCATTTTCCTTAGTACGACTCGAAAAGTGAATTGTATCGATATTTCTAACTGCCATTACTGCAGCAATTAGTCCTTGTGCTTGATCACCAGAACCAATAACACATAGTGTTTTAGCATCTTCACGTGCTAAGTATTTAGTTGCTACTCCAGAGATAGCACCTGTACGAATCTTAGTTAAATAACTGCCATCTAATACAGCTAATGTTTCACCAGTTTCATAATCACTTAATAACACTGATCCTGTAATTGTCTTTTTGCCTTTTTTAGGATTATCTGGCGCAAATGTAACTGTTTTAATACCAACCACTTTAAGATCATCAGATAATGCTGGCATAACTAAATATCTATTTCCTTCATTAAATGGTAAGACATACCTTAACGGTGTGTCTGTCTTCCCTTCTGAAAATGCCTTTAATGAATTCGCAACTTCATCAATGACTTCTTTCATGTCTAATAATGATTGCTGGTCTTGTTCATTCAAAACTAACATGTCTGATACCTCCACTTTATATTTAATATCTATTTATCTTTTACCCGTCAAAACACCAAATTGTCATTGTTAAATGGCATTATCAATACAATTATTTCAAAAACATGTTTGTGTTAAGTTAATTCGATTAAAATATTAATTTAGTATTGTGCTTATATGTTAATGGTGCTATCTTATTACTATAAATAAAAGGCTTGCACAGAAGTGTAGCCTTGAGATTTCATGCTTATTATGAAACTATTTATAAACTTTTGACACCTAGAGTGGCAAGACGAAATCGTTGTGCCACTCTAATTTGCTTTATTCATTAATCTTTTAAATTCTTTAGCTAGATTTCACTCTTAAATGTACTAAAAATTTTGATGTGTTTGATTTAAGTGTCTTTTCAGTTGAGTTAGCTTCTGCAAATGTACTATGAATGATTAAAATATTATATTTGGCTCATCCTCTTTTTCACATTTCAATCCACGAAACCCTCATCATAATAAGTAGCCTTATTATTTAAAAACGCATTCAAACTATGATGATAATAGATTAACTTTTCATCAGCTTCTGGAATCGAGAACCAACCTAATGTCGAAATTTCATCTTTCATTTGTATGTCTGTTGTATAATCCTGAACCTCTGCTTTGAACATGAAAAAAAGTGTATGAACATTCATCTGTGTCGATTTACCCTCATTAACACTTACTATGTCGTTAACTTCAACGAATAATCCTGTTTCTTCTCTAACTTCACGCTTTAGCGCTTCAACTAAAGTTTCACCGTATTCAACTTTGCCACCTGGTAATGACCATCCGCCACCATCTGTATTATGAACTAATAACACGTTTCCCTCTTCATTTTGTATCAATGCATATACTACTTTTAAATCCTTCATTCATCTAACCTTCAATCATTAGGAATTTCAAACCGACTGACCAAATTTCCATTCTTTTTAACGTAAGATTCAATTTCATAACCACCACTATGTTTGATCACTTTTTGAGAGGCAACGTTTTTGGGATTTGTAGTCATTAACACTTTATCTACGCCTATTTCTTTTAGAAAAGCTTTAGCCTCTTGCAGCATCAACGAAGCAATACCTTGTCCTCTACGTGACTTACACACTCCGTAACCTACATGACCACCTATGTTTACTAAGCGTTGATTCAAGTAATGACGAATATCGACTGCACCAACAATCATCTCATCCTCGAAGCAAAATAATGTTGTCGTCGGTACCCAGTCTTCATCAACTTCAGTACTGTTTAGACGGTCTACCATACTCTCAAATGATTCATACCTTGACATGTCAGTGTTTGAAGGCACTATTGGTTCACCATTCACATACCATTCTTGGAGGTACTTCGTTAAAGCATCTTTATCTGCATAACTCAATTGTCTTAAACGTAACACGAGTATCCCTCCTTCTGCACTATAAGCTAATATTGTTTTAGTTTGTCACTTCATATTTTACAATTATTCGTTATAAAACAATTTTACCAAAATACTAATCTGTTCCTCACTTAAAAACAAAGCATAAATTTCAAAAACAGCTTTTTGTAACAATAAAAAGACTGGGACAATGAATATCATCCCAGACTAAAAATTCTATCTTCTATTTTAAATTATTTAATAGTGCCTAATTCTTTACCAACTTTTTCATAAGCAGCAATTGCTTTATCTAACATTTCTTTTGTATGTGCTGCTGTAGGCATGTTTCTTACACGACCTGTACCACGAGGTACTGTTGGGAATACGATAGATTTTACATACACGCCTTCATCTTTAAGACGTTTACTAAATTCTTGAGTTTCTTTTTCATCACCAATAATAACTGGTGTAATTGGTGTTTCTGATTCACCAGTATTGAATCCAAGTTTTTCTAAGCTATCTTTTAAATATTTAGCGTTATCCCATAATTGATCGTGTAATTCAGTAGAAGTCATTAATTTTTTCACAGCTTCTGTAATTGCTTTTGTATCTCCAGGTGCTAAAGAAGTTGAGAATAAGAATGGACGTGATTGAGCTTTTAACCAATCAATTAATTCTTTAGTTCCTGCTACGTAACCGCCAACTACACCGATAGCTTTAGAAAGTGTACCGATTTGGAAATCAATTTTATCTTGTAGGCCAAAATGTTTAACCGTACCTGCACCTTTACCCATAACGCCTGAACCATGTGCATCATCAACATAAGTAATTAAACCGAATTCTTCAGCAATTTCAACGATTTCTGGTAATTTAGCAACGTCTCCATCCATACTGAATACACCATCAGTAATGTACATTACTTTATTATATTGACCAGATTCTACAGCTTCTTTTGCTTTAGCTCTTAAGTCATCCATATCTGAGTGGTTAACACGGATGATTTTAGCTTTAGATAGACGACAACCATCAATAATTGAAGCATGGTTTAATTCATCTGAAAGAATCGCATCGTTTTTGTTCATTACTGCTGAAATAGCTGCCATGTTACAGTTGAAACCTGATTGATAAGCGATAGCTGCTTCAGTACCTTTGAATTTAGCTAAAGTCTCTTCTAATTCATCGTGTAGGTCTAATGTACCGTTGATTGAACGTACAGCACCAGCACCAACACCGTGTGAATCGATAGCATGTTTAGCTGCAGATTTTAAATCTTCATTTGTCGCCAGTCCTAAGTAGTTGTTTGATGATAAGTTAATATATTGTTTCCCATTGATTGTGATTTCTGGACCATTAGCACCTTCAATAGAATCGATTTCGTTATATAATCCATTATCTTTTAAATATTGAATATTTTCTTCTAAGAAATTGTGTAGTGATTGAACCATATTCATATCCCCTTTGTATTTTTTATATCAACATAATCATAACTGATTTTCCTTCAACATGAAAGCACTATCATTCCAGTAAATTCAATATATTGCATATTCTTTACGTCATGTACAACTGTTCATACAACATGTATTTTTTACTTCATTTTTCAAAAAATAAATAATTAAACTATTGAGTTGTATTAGAATTTGATATACTAAAATTCATAATAATTAGGAAGAAGTGGTTAATGTGTTAGATTGGTTTCAATTAGCCAGTAATAAGGAAAATAGAATGATACAGATGCGCCGATATATGCATCAATATCCTGAACCTTCTTTCGAGGAAACTTGGACGCATAATTATATTCTAAATCAGCTCAGTCATCTTGATTGCGAGATCGAATCACCTATTGGCCGTAATGGCATTAAAGCAACGTTTAAAGGAAAAGAAAATGGCCCTACTGTGGCATTTCGCGCTGACTTTGATGCTTTGCCGGTACAAGAACTTAACGATGTACCTTATAAATCTAAAAATGATGGCTTTATGCATGCGTGTGGTCATGACGGACATACAGCTATTTTATTGGGTGTCGCTGAAATTGTACATGAACATCGCCATTTATTAAAAGGAAACGTGGTTTTTATCTTCCAATATGGTGAGGAAATTATGCCTGGTGGTTCTCAAGAAATGATTGATGATGGTTGCTTAAATGGTGTAGACAAAATTTATGGTACACATCTATGGAGTGGTTACCGTACTGGAACAATATATTCAAGACCTGGTGCTATTATGGCATCACCAGATGAATTCTCAGTTACAATCAAAGGTAAAGGTGGTCATGGTGCTAAACCACATGAAACCATTGATCCTATCGTTATTATGGCTGAGTTTATCCTAAGTGCGCAAAAGATCATATCTAGAACAATTGATCCTGTAAAAGAAGCAGTGCTCACATTCGGAATGATTCAAGCGGGATCATCGGATAGTGTTATTCCTGATAGTGCTTTTTGTAAAGGTACTGTGAGAACATTTGACACTGAACTTCAAACTCATATACAAAATAAAATGGATAAGTTATTACAAGGACTTGCGTTAGCAAACGACATAACTTATGACTTGGAATACATTCGTGGTTATTTACCTGTACATAATCATGTAAATGCATATGAAGTTGTTAAACAAGCAGCGAATGATTTACATTTACGTTTTAATGAATCTGAATTAATGATGATTGGTGAGGATTTCTCTCACTATTTAAAAGTACGTCCAGGTGCGTTTTTCTTAACTGGATGTGGTAATCCAGACAAAGGCATAACAGCGCCACATCATAATCCTCACTTTGATATAGATGAGTCTGCATTTAAATATGCGGCTAGTGAGTTTTTAAAAATTTTAGAAATTGAACAAGTATTTTAAAATTGAATAAATTTATTTAGATTCTGTATGTCTATGATTACTCTTACATTGAGTTGATCATAGGCATTTTTTATTAATTTAGAAAAGTGATCGACAAAGCATAATATGAAAACTAGAAATGAGATTAAAATGTAAATATGACATTTACAAAAATAAAAAAAAGACTCCCAATAGGGAGTCTCATTTAGAAATAAGGAATAATTAAAATTATTCGATGATTTCAGTTACAACGCCTGATCCTACAGTACGTCCACCTTCACGGATTGAGAAACGAGTACCGTCTTCAATCGCGATAGGAGCGATTAATTCTACTGTCATTTCAACGTTGTCACCAGGCATAACCATTTCTGTACCTTCTGGTAAGTTAACAACACCAGTTACGTCAGTAGTACGGAAATAGAATTGTGGACGATAGTTTGTGAAGAATGGAGTGTGACGTCCACCTTCGTCTTTAGATAAAACGTATACGTCTGCTTTAAATTTTGTGTGAGGTGTGATTGAACCTGGAGCAGCTAATACTTGACCACGTTGTACGTCTTCACGAGCAACACCACGTAATAATGCACCAATGTTGTCACCAGCTTCAGCGTAGTCTAATAATTTACGGAACATTTCTACACCA
>ERZ1023442.206-NODE-206-length-13974-cov-236.749767_pt1 | contig 13974 bp, 8 predicted proteins | sample MGYA00380521_ERZ1023442 | MGnify/ENA primary metagenome ERZ1023442 (study PRJEB33173, sample SAMEA4830294) | metagenome | study: EMG produced TPA metagenomics assembly of the PRJEB25223 data set... | reverse complement strand
CTCTTTTAATAATTACAAAATTTTTAAATACTATGTTTTGTTATAGAGATGTTGGTATGTTTTACAGTTTTGAAAAAAGATTATACGTAGCCATTAACAAAGTGACCGATTAAACTTAAGAGTCCTACTAAAAAAAGGCATACACCGGGTATAAACATTTTTTCCTTAGCATCTATCGGTTTTGAATGATAGATAATTTGACTTAAAACAATAAGCACAACACCAATAATCATAGCGATGATTGATATGGTAAACATAAATAGTCCTCCTTCGGTGATGAGCAACTTTACATTTTATGAAGAAAAAATCTACTTACTTATACTATTCCCATTTTAACCTTTTTATAGTTGTTTTAAAGTGAAATTTTTTAAAAAGTATGAAATTGATTTAAAAAAAGATATTTTGTTTATGAAAAGTAAATTGAATGAGAGATTGGAAATGAAAAACAGTGATTGTGGAAGTATGAAAGTATATAAAAAGAGTAGAACAGAATTCAATTTGAATTCATTATTCTACTCTTTAATCTTGTATAGAAACATTTGCTAAGAATTAGTTGTACGATTACAAGTTTTATTGCGCTGTAACATCTAACTGAACGTCAATGTTACCACGTGTCGCTTTTGAGTATGGACAGAATTGATGTGCTTGCTCCACAAATTTCTCAGCATCTTGTTGGGACATATTTTCAAGTGTGACTTTAATATCTGCGCCAAGTTTAAAACCATTGTCAGTATCATCTTTAAGTAATTCAATAGTGATTTCAACTTCTGGGTTGGCATCACTTATTTTATTTTGAGATAAGATTAATGATAGCGCGCTATTAAAGCATGCACTATATCCAGCAGCAAATAATTGTTCAGGATTAGTATCGTTGCCTCCTTGACCACCCATTTCCTTAGGTGTTGCAAGGTTTTGAACAAATGTATTATCTGGACTAAAAACGCGACCATCACGTCCACCATTTGAAATCATTGTAGTTGAGTAAATAGAATTTGCCATTATAAAAACTCCTTGTTTTTGAATTACACTTAACTTAATATATTATTTAAATAATTAAGTGTGTAAAGAAGTGTAATACCAAATTACTAATAATTACAAGAAATTTGTTTTTTAAATTTGTTATTTTAGGTTCATTATCTACAAATCTATGAAATTATGTATTATAATGTGATATGTATATTTTTGATTAAATCATGTAAATCTATTTAAAGAATAATACAGGTAACTTTATTAAAGGAGTATGTGTAAATGAAGAGAACAGATAAAATTGGTGTCTACCTCAAGCTGTCATGTTCTGCGTTGTTACTTAGTGGTTCGCTGGTTGGTTATGGCTTCACAAAAGATGCTTTTGCAGATTCAGAAAGTACATCATCAAATGTTGAAAATACTTCTAATAGTAAATCCATCGCTGACAAAATTCAACAAGCTAAAGATGATATTAAAGATTTGAAAGAACTTTCTGACGCAGATATCAAAAGTTTTGAAGAACGTTTAGATAAAGTCGATAATCAATCAAGTATTGACCGTATTATAAATGATGCAAAAGATAAAAATAATCACTTAAAACCGACAGACTCTAGTGCCACATCATCAAAAACTGAAGATGACGATACATCTGAAAAAGATAATGATGATATGACTAAAGACTTAGATAAAATATTGTCGGATTTAGATTCAATTGCTAAAAATGTTGATAACCGTCAACAAGGTGAAAATAGTGCTTCTAAACCTAGTGACTCAACAACCGATGAAAAAGATGATTCAAATAATAAAGTACACGATACAAATGCTAGTACACGTAATGCAACTACTGATGATTCTGAAGAGTCGGTTATTGATAAATTAGATAAAATCCAACAAGATTTTAAGTCTGACTCTAATAATAATCCTTCTGAACAAAGCGATCAGCAAGCATCACCATCTAATAAAACCGAAAATAACAAAGAAGAATCTAGTACGACAACTAATCAATCCGATAGTGATAGTAAAGACGATAAAAGTAATGATGGTCGTCGCTCAACATTAGAACGTATAGCATCAGATACTGATCAAATTAGGGATTCAAAAGATCAACATGTCACAGATGAAAAACAAGATATACAAGCAATTACACGTTCACTACAAGGTAGTGATAAGATTGAAAAAGCACTTGCTAAGGTACAATCTGACAATCAATCACTAGATTCTAATTATATAAATAATAAATTAATGAATTTAAGAGCACTAGATACAAAAGTAGAGGATAATAACACTTTATCTGATGATAAGAAACAAGCGCTTAAACAAGAAATTGATAAGACTAAGCAAAGTATTGACCGACAAAGAAATATTATTATAGATCAACTCAATGGTGCTAGTAATAAAAAACAAGCAACCGAAGATATCTTAAATAGTGTTTTTAGCAAAAATGAAGTAGAAGACATAATGAAACGTATTAAAACAAATGGCCGAAGTAATGAAGATATCGCTAATCAAATTGCCAAGCAAATCGATGGTCTTGCATTAACTTCTAGTGATGATATTTTAAAATCAATGTTAGATCAATCTAAAGATAAAGAAAGTTTAATTAAACAACTGTTGACGACACGACTTGGTAATGATGAAGCAGATCGTATTGCTAAAAAATTGTTAAGCCAAAACTTGTCGAATTCTCAAATCGTAGAACAATTAAAACGTCATTTCAATAGTCAAGGAACAGCTACAGCTGATGATATATTGAATGGTGTGATTAATGATGCTAAAGATAAAAGACAAGCGATTGAAACAATATTACAAACCCGTATCAATAAAGACAAAGCTAAAATTATCGCTGATGTTATTGCGCGTGTACAAAAGGACAAATCAGATATCATGGATCTCATTCACTCTGCGATTGAAGGCAAGGCAAATGATTTATTAGATTTAGAAAAACGAGCAAAACAAGCTAAGAAAGACTTAGAATATATTTTAGATCCTATAAAGAATAGACCATCATTGTTAGATCGTATTAACAAAGGTGGCGGTAATTCTAATTCAATATTTGATAGACCAAGTTTACTTGATAAACTACACTCAAGAGGATCTATTCTTGATAAATTAGATCATTCGGCACCGGAAAATGGATTATCTTTAGATAATAAAGGTGGCCTTTTAAGTGATCTATTTGACGATGATGGTAATATCTCATTACCAGCGACAGGTGAAGTCATCAAACAACATTGGATACCAGTGGCTGTTGTACTCATGTCATTAGGTGGAGCGCTCATCTTTATGGCGCGTAGAAAAAAACACCAAAATTAATTTAAAAATTATATAGTAATAGGCATCATCAATCTTATGTGTAGTTAAACTATTTCACAGTTAGTGATTGAGTTGGTGCAACGCTTACTCAAAGTTTATAACAATAGTCAGTATAAAAGAGTAGGACTAAGAATTTAAAATCAATTCTGTCCTACTCTTTTTTGACATGCAATAATGATTGTTATATATAATGAATAATGTACTTTTAGAAATCATTTGAGTAAAATATAAAAAACGGACTTTGCAATGTAAAGTTACTCTAATATAGTTATTGAATATAAATAAGCACAAAGATGTATTGTAAATTTGAATACATCTTTGTGCTATTATTTTGTGGATGGTACCTCAAATAATTTTAAATTTTTACTATTTACCTTTAATGTAATCTAAATCTTGAGCATCTTCTGCATCAATAGTTCTGAATGAAATGACACCTAATCCTTTAACATTTGATTCAGAAATAACAATTGAACCATCGTCATTAACTTTTTCAACGAAAGCAACATGACCATACTGTGTATCAGCCCCTAATTGTCCAGCTTCAAACACAACTGCAGTATGATTTTTAGGTGTGTGCGTTACCGTATAGCCTTCACTTTCAGCACGGTTATTCCAATTATGAGCATCACCTAAGTCGCCAGAAATGGATGCATCAAATTGATTCATACGGTGGTACACATACCAAGTACATTGGCCATGTGGGTAAGGTGATGTACCGGAAGTTTCAGTAAATGGTTTGAAGTCATTACCAGACACATCCGTACCTATTGATTTGTTGTATTTCTTCATGTTAGGCATTTTTTCTTTGTCAAAAGATGTTAAATGATAATGTTTAATAATACTATTTAATTTTTTAGAATAATTAGGATCTGTGGCGTATGAGCGTGACAGATGTGAAGTAGCATCTTTATATGATAGAGCTTCACTCTTCCAAGTTGGTTTATAAATTGACGGATTACCATCGATACCATGTTTGATTAAATCTGCATAATCTTCAAGAGATTGTTTAGTACTTGGGTATTTACGGAAACCTGCTTGGATACTAAACATATGATTACTGCTATCAGCTTCTAAAGTATTAAAAGTTACAGATTGTCCTTTGTAGTCACCTTTGATTCCAAACAAGTTATGATTTGGTGATTGTGCAAGTGAACTTTTTCCAGAATCAGATTCTAAAATAGCTTGAGCAATCATAACTGATGCATATATATCTTGGTCTTTTCCAATCTGATGCGCATCTTTAGCAATTGATTGAATGAAATCACGTGTGTCTTGACTGTCAACAACATTAAATGAATCAGAAGATAAGTCACCATTGTCTAATTCAGGTAGTTGTTGGAAAAGACTTGTTGAACGTGTATTTGAGCGTTTAATGTCATCCTCAAATGATTGTGCAGGTTTTGATTGATGTTTTAATTCATCATCTGTTGGTAATTGTGGATTTTTGTCGGCATGATCACTTTGAGATGTTTTAGTGTGACTTGTATTCTTGCTCTTATTGTAATCTTTTTCTGTTTTCTTAGCATCCTGACTATATTCATCTAATATAGAGTCTAATGCTGAATCTGTAATACTAGAATATTTCTTGTTATGTTCTGAGCTATCATCATTCGCTTGAGTTTGTTGTTGCTCAGAAGAAGATTGATTTTTGTTTGTATCTACGTTTTCGCCTTCTTGATCTTCTTTATCCATTTCTCCAAGTAAATCACTGACGTCAGAATCGGCTTGATGGTTAGTTGTCTTTTCTTTTTCATCGTTTGATGATTCTTGATCTTGTTTAGCAGTCGACTGAGATTGTTCTTGATGTTGTGATGGTTGTTTTTCCTGATCTGCTTGGTCTACTTGATCTTTTTCGTCATTAGAAGAATGGTTTGTCTTTTGTGGCTGTTCGTAATCTGTTATATCAGAATCAAAATCAAATAAATTTTGGATGAGTGACGTTAAACTAAAACTATCTTCGTATTTATTCGGTTCCCAGTATTTAGAAAAATCTACTGACTGAGACTTAAAATTATCATAAAGTTGATCAACTAAATTATCATCTTTCATTTTATAGTTGCGATGTGTTGAGTCAGCTGATAATGGTTTATTAGAGTCTTTGTCCTTGCTGTCAGAAGTGCTTTTTTTATCATCAGAATCGTGTTTAGAATCATCGTTGTTAAATTCATCTTTTTCAGATTGCTTTGATGTTTCTTTTTGTGCTTGATGTTGTTCCATTTTATCTGAACTTGTATTTTTATTAGATGAATCTTCAGCAAAAGCTGTTTGTGTAGCGAAGGTTGGCGTGATCAGCGCCGTCGATAGTAAATATACTAAAAATTTATTTTTCTTCATCTTATGTGTGCTCCCTTGAAAATTATTTTTAGTTATTGTCATAACAAATGAGAATTTGATATAATTTATCTTATGATTTATAAAGTTGACAAGTATCAACAAAAAATGAATTGCGCCTTAATATAAATATTATACTAATCAACATTAGAAAAATAAATCCATTTAATCAAATTTTAATATAATATGTGTATCATCTTTACGTAAGCAAAAAAATATGCACATTTAAGTAATCATCTGTACGGAAATGTATTACAATAAAAAAGAATAATGATAATTAGGAGTGTGAAAATGAAAAACGCACTAAAACTTTTTATCACGGATTTAAAAAGAGTTGCTAAAACACCAGGTGTATGGGTCATCTTAGCTGGTTTAGCAATTCTTCCTTCATTCTATGCATGGTTTAACCTCTGGGCTATGTGGGACCCGTATGGTCATACAGGACATATCAAAGTTGCCGTAGTGAATGAAGACCAAGGTGAAAAAGTTCGTGGTAAGAATATTAATGTAGGAAATAAAATGGTCAAAACTTTAAAGAAGAATGATAGTTTTGACTGGCAATTTGTGAGTAGAGAAAAAGCCGACCATGAAATTAAGATGGGAAAATATTATGCAGGTATTTATATACCGAAGAAATTCACACATGAAATCACTGGTACTTTAAGAAAACATCCTCAAAAGGCGGATATAGATTTTAAAGTAAATCAGAAGATTAATGCCGTAGCAGCTAAGTTAACGGATACGGGATCGTCGTTTGTGATTGATAAAGCAAATAAACAATTTAACAAAACCGTAGCAACCGCTTTACTTTCTGAAGCTAATAAAGTCGGACTATCAATTGAAGATAATGTACCTACAATCAATAAAATTAAGAGTGCTGTATATCAAGCTAATAATTCATTGCCTAAAATTAATCAATTTGCAGACAAGATTATTGAACTAAATAAACATCAAGACGATTTGGATGCTTATGCTAATCAATTTAGAAGTTTAGGAAAGTATAAAGGGAATGTATTAGACGCTCAAGAAAAACTTAATGCTGTTAATTCGTCTATTCCGGCGCTTAATGAAAGGGCTAAGTTGATACTTGCACTTGATAGCTACATGCCTAACATTGAAAGAATTTTAAATGTTGCTGCTAATGATGTTCCAGCACAATTCCCTAGAATCAATAGAGGTGTCGATATTGCAAGTGAAGGTATTGATGCAGCAAGTGGTCAGTTAAATGATGCAAAAGGTTATTTGACTCAAGCTAAAGCGAGAGTGGGAGACTATCAAGAAGCAGCTGGCCGCGCTCAAGATGTGAACAACCAAGCAAATCAAAATCTAAGAAATCAAACATCAACTACACCCCAAAGCGCTATAAAATCATCTCATTCGGAAGGTAAGAGTCATTCAAACATTAAAACAGTACCTGTGAGTCAATCAGGTGAGAATCAACCCGTTTATGGTGATAACATTTTATCTAACAGTGATGTAAAATCAATGAATACAGCTTTAACAGAAGCTTTATTATCATTATCTAATCAAACAGATCAACAAGCACAAGCTACCCAACAAGACATTAAGTCATTAAAAAATATAGCTTATGGTGTTATCGCTTCAGATAAACCATCAGAGTTTAAAGAACCATTAAAAAATATAAAATCACGTTTAGAAAACGCATCTAAGTATAATCAACAATTTATAGATATCTTGTCAGAGTTAGAAAAAAGTGAAAATGTTGATTTATCTAATGAAATTAAGCAAGTGAAAGAAGCAAACAATAGCATTAATGATAATTTAAAAAATACTAATCAATTAATAGATGCATTGTCAAATGGTAGCTCCGGACAATTAGAAGCAGTCAATGTATTACGTGACTTACCTAACTTAAATAAAAGGTTAGATACATTACGAAATTACATTAAAAAAGAACTTAATCGTAATTTACTAGCTGTTTCTAATGAGATTACTGATCAACTTAATAAAGGTCAAAATACATTATCGACAATCCAATCTAAATTAAATACTATTAACCGAGTGATTAACGCTGGTCAAGATATTTTAAATAGCGGTAAAAAGAGAATTGATACGATTCAAACTGCATTGCCAGCAATCGAAAACGCATATATAAATGCAATGCGAACTGCACAAGCTTACTTCCCAACAGCTAAAAAAGATGTCGCGAAAGCTGCAGACTTTGTACGTAATGACTTGCCTGGATTAGAGAGAGAATTAGCTAATGTAACACAGTCTGTAAACCAAAAAATACCATCTTTATTTAGTCGTTATGATAATGCTGTAGATTTATTAAACGAGAAACAGCCTCAAGCAAAAGAAGCACTTGCTTCGCTTGCCGATTTCTCAGAAAATAAATTGCCAGATGTTGAGAAAGACTTGAAAAAAGCAAATAAAATCTTCAAAAAGTTAGATAAAGATGATGCTGTAGATAAACTAATAGATACACTGAAAAATGATTTGAAGAAACAGGCAGATATTGTTGCTAACCCTATTAATAAAAAAACAACAGATGTGTTCCCAGTAAAAGACTATGGTTCTGGTATGACGCCGTTCTATACTGCATTGTCTATTTGGGTTGGAGGATTATTAATGGTCAGCTTATTATCTGTAGATAACAAGCATGAACACTTACAACCTATTATGACGAAGAGACAAGTGTATCTTGGTAAATCTGGTTTCTTTTTCTTATTAGGTATCATACAGGCATTAATAGTATCTATCGGTGATTTAGTTATCCTTAAAGCATCGATAGAATCACCGATATTATTTGTCTCTATTGCCGTGTTTAGTTCACTCGTATTTAACTCGATCATTTACACATCTGTATCATTGTTAGGTAACCCTGGTAAGGCTGTTGCTATTATCTTACTTGTGTTACAAATTGCTGGTGGAGGCGGTACATTCCCAATTCAAACAACGCCAGAATTCTTCCAAGCGATATCTCCATATTTACCATTCACGTATTCTATCGACGCATTACGTGAAACAGTTGGAGGTATAGTTCCAGAGATACTGATTACGAAAGTGATTATTTTAGGTTTATTCGGAATCGGATTCATGGTTGTAGGTTATTGCTTGAAACCTGTGACTGACCCTATTATCCGTAAAATTGCTGAAAAAGCTGACGAAAGTAAAGTAACTGAATAAGGATCACCGATTTTACTTAATTAATGTTAGAACAGTACGATTTAAAATGATACTTATAGGAAAACATGTTGTATTGTTCTTATCTTAGAAAGACAAATTAAAAAACGGTTATGCACCTTAACAAAAGGTGGATAACCGTTTTTGTTTATCCTGAATTTAACAGTGACAGATTTTATTGCTATAGAAACAGGCGCAGTTGTAATTATCGATGTTTATCTTATATGAAAGAAAAATATATGATTAAGTCAGTTCAAGCACCATGATGTTTTATTTAATTGATTTAAATTAAAAATTGATGCAACCCGTTTATTTAAGATGCCTCATCTTTACTAAAACTGACTATTAAATCCATATTACCAACAAATTTAATATATTGATCTTCAGAAGTTAAAATAAAATGATCGCCCTTATCGATTTTATATACTTTGTTATTGATTGAAACTTGCCCGTGGCCGTTAATCATTGACACTAAGCAATAAGTGTGTGGTTTTTGAAAATCTAATATGTCTTTGATAGACCATTCTTCAACCGTAAAGAAATGATTGGCAACAAATTGAGTGTGACAATTGCCATTTATCATTTCAGTCTTAGGTGTTGTATTAGGTTCAGTTGTAGTTATATCAATAACATCTTTACTTTGGTTTAAATGTAATTCACGCGTATGACCATTTTTATCTTTTCGGTCATAATCGTATATACGATATGTTGTATCTGAAGATTGTTGAGTTTCCAAAATGAGGATTCCGGAACCAATAGCATGAACTGTACCGGCTGGTACATAAAAGAAATCACCCGGTTTAACAGGTACATGTTTAAATAAATAGTCGAATTGATGATGATCAATCATATGTTCAAGTTCATTTTTACTTGTAGCATTAACACCATAGATAATTTCGGCACCAGGTTGAGCGTCTAAAATATACCAACATTCAGTTTTACCGTATTCCCCTTCATGTTTAAGCGCATATTCATCATCAGGATGTACTTGTACTGACAAACGATCATGTGCATCTAAAATTTTAGTGAGAAGTGGAAAATCTTTACGTGAGTCATTTCCGAAAAGTGCTTTATCTTCGTCCCAAACTTGTTTTAAAGATTTTCCCTTATGTTTTCCGTTAAGAATTGTGTTAGGACCGTTTTTATGTGCGGAAATTGCCCAGCATTCTCCGGTAGAATTATTCGGAATATCGTAGCCAAATTGAGTGAGATTGGTGCCACCCCATAAACGTTCTTGAAATACGGGTTGAAGAAAAAGTACCATTTGTCATACGCTCCTTTATATCTCTTTTAAAATGTTAAATATTTCATCACGACTTTGAGCATGAATTAACTCATCACGCGTATTATCTTTCATGAGCGTTCGTGATAACCGTTGTAGCAGTTTTAAATGTGTATCGTTATTATCATTGGGAACTGCAATAAGGAAAATGAGCTGAGGATTTGATTCATCTAGACTTTCCCACTCTACACCTGCTTTATGATTTAATACAGCGACGATAGGACGTTTAACTGCATGAGATTTAGCATGTGGTATTGCAACGTTCATTCCAATAGCAGTTGTTGACTCAGCCTCTCGTTTAAGGATTGCGGTTCTTACCTCTTCTATATTCGTAATGTAATGACGATGGCATAACTTTGTAAGTAATCTATCAATCGCTTGATCTCTTGTCATGGGTTCCTTGGTAATTTCAATGAGTGATTTATCGAACACCATATGATGTGAGGGTTGTGTGGTGTGATTAATAGATTGATCATCAGAAAATACATTGTCAGTTCCAACAGAAGTATCATTTCCATTATTTCTTTTTGCTATAGCAGGGGTGTGACGCTTAAATAACAAGACTGTGAACATGGTTACTAAGCTTCCAACGACAACAGCTACAAAGAACCATAAAATATTACTTATTCCACCTAGTACAGCGACAATAGGACCTCCATGAGCAACTTTATCACCGACACCTCCAATCGCCGCTATTACTGAAGCAATCATCGCACCAATCATATTGGCTGGAATAATTCTTAGAGGATCTTGTGCAGCAAAAGGGATTGCCCCTTCAGTAATACCAAATAATCCCATCGTAAATGATGCCTTACCCATTTCTTGTTCTGCTTTATTGAATTGGTGTTTACGAACAAACGTAGCTAAACCTAAACCAATCGGTGGTGTACATACTGCTACGGCAACCATTCCCATCACAGCGTAGTTGCCTTCAGCAATTAATGCAGAACCGAATAAGAATGCTACTTTGTTTACTGGACCTCCCATATCAAAAGCAATCATCGCGCCAATAATAAGAGCAAGAATAATGATGTTAGCACCTTGCATTCCTTTTAACCATGATGTTAATGCACCAAAAATATTCGAAATTGGCGCGCCTATTACAAATATAAAAATGAGACCAACTATTAATGAAGATAGAATAGGTATAATAATGATAGGCATAATAGGGGCCATAGCTTTAGGAACTTTAATCTGTTTAATCCATTTTGCAATATAGCCCGCTAAGAAACCTGCGACGATACCACCAAGGAAACCGGCTCCTGCTTCACTTCCATATAAACTACCATCAGCAGCAATGGCACCACCAATCATACCTGGAACAAGACCAGGCTTATCAGCAATACTCACCGCGATATAACCAGCAAGGATGGGAACCATGAATTTAAACGATAAACTACCAATATTTTCAATAGATTTCCAAAATGAATCTTCGGGGATAACTAATCCTTTTGGAGTGGTGTGTCCTCCAAGAGTTAAGGCAATAGCTATGAGTAAACCGCCAACGACGATAAATGGAACCATGAAGGAAACACCATTCATTAAATGCTGATATACCATTTGAATATTACTTTTATGAGATTCTTCCTGGTCTCTAGACATATTTGAAGAAATATTTTGATCATGGTAAATTTGTGCATCTTGGTCAATCACACGTTGTATTAATTCCTTGGGTCTATGAATACCTTCACGTACACTTTCATTGATGAGAGGTTTACCATTAAACCTTGATAAATCTACCTGTCTATCGGCAGCAATGATGATTCCATCAGCTTCTTTGATTTCTTTAGAAGTGAGCACATTTTCTGCTCCGACGCCTCCTTGAGTTTCAACCTTAATATCAACGCCCATATCTTTTGCTGCTTGTTCTAATTTTTCTTGAGCCATATATGTATGAGCAATTCCATTTGGACATGATGTAATTGCAAGTATTTTCATAGTATGCACGCTCCTTTTCCTAACAATAATTGTAAACGCATACACTTAAGCATAAAAAAGAATAATTGCCGTCAATAGTGGCAATTATTCTTTAAAACATGCATACAAAGTGTTTTTTAGTTGTAAATCATCTAAAAGACATAATTGATGGATGTCATCTTCTTCTAATTGAGCAATTGTTTGTATAATTTTACGGTTAATATTTAAATCTTTTTTACTCATTGCTAAAAAGAAAACAAGTTTAACTTCATGTTGTTTCCATGTTATAGGTTGAGAAGGTTTAAATATAATCATATGTGATTTCAGTACTTTTTCAGGGTTGCCGTGTGGGAGTGCTATCCCTTTACCTATATATGTTGATGATTGTTTTTCGCGATCAATGGCACTTTCTATATAGCCATCTAGAGTTGCATGATGATAATCTAAAATTTCTTTGGATTTCTCAAAAATTGGAAGAATGTGATTTGAATGATTCAGTTTGAAATTGGACTCAACACTCAACTGAATTTTTGATAATATATCATCTTTTGATAATGGGTTTTGCATGGCTTTTATAAAGAATTCGATTTTTTTAGCATCTTCATCTGAAAATAAAGGTGATACTTGTATGACTTTAGGTATTTGTAAAAGTTGACTTGTATCAAAGTCGTGAGTAGTAATTAATAAGTCAATCCCTTCAAAATGATAGTTGTTAATATCTTCAAGTTTTAATGTATCTACAATTTGTATTGCATGATTAAGTTGTTTGATTTTCTCAGCAAGTAACGTTGAAATGCCTAAGCCGTAATAACAAGCAATTACAACATGAATATGTGATGACTTATGACGTTCGATAGAAGACTGAAAATGTATAGTTAAAAAGGCAATCTCATCTTCGCTTAATTGGATATTGGTATCTTGTGATAATTGTCGAATACTGTCATATAGTGTATTAAAGACAAAGGGATATAGTCGTTTGATTTGACTTGTTAATGGATTATTTAGATACACATGACGCATTAATCGCAAATATGTACGACTAAAGTGGACGTTCATATTATCTTTTAAAATTGTATCTTGTGAAAAGGGAAAACCAATATGTTGCTCCATTAATTCAATGAGTCGATCGATATAACTTTGAATAAATAGTTGTTGGATCCCTAAATCAAACTTATTGAAATGATAGCTAATAAAAAAGGAAAAGCACTCGCTTATTTTATTGTTAAGTTGATATCCAAGCGTTTCGTTGATATCTTTTATACACTTTTTCGCAATAGTTAAAGATTCTGTATCAGTGCTCCAATCTTCTTCCTCTGGTTGAGAATGTTTGATAATTAAAATTAGATGCACAAGTAATTGTTGTATTTTATTTTCAGAAGTTGATAATTGATGATTATCTATATGCTTTTCGATAATTTGTTTTATTTTTCTAGTATGGGCTTGAGGTAACTCTTGTAAAATAAGGTTTTCAACTTTAAAGTCATCGTCTGTAAGTTGGTTGATATGAAGTACAGCATTACTGATACTCGTTGTACTCGCATCGATCATGATACCTTGCTTCTTTTTAATTGATAAATAAATATCAAATTTTATAGCCCACGTTTGTATACGTGTTACATAATCAATCACTTTTGATTTTGTTAAATGGTAGGTTGAAGATAGCTCTTTGATAGTGAATGTATGCTTTTCCATAAATAACCTATAAGCAATTGTGATAAGCAATTTATTCTCTTTTACAATAACTGACTCTAAAGCAGATTGTATCTCATCAGGTGTATAAAGACATGTATTTAGCATATAACCTTTAGATTGTACACTTAAAATTAATTCATTTAGAAATGTAGTATGTATAGTTTTAATATCATTACGTATAGTTCTATTAGATACATTTAACTGTTTGGCAATATCATGGCCACTTATATACGTATCTGTATAATTTAATAACAATTTGATGAGTTTGATTTGTCTATCAATCACGATTAATCACTCTTCTCTATATAAACTTTGAGAAAACGCTT
>ERZ1023442.201-NODE-201-length-14343-cov-17.732643_pt1 | contig 14343 bp, 17 predicted proteins | sample MGYA00380521_ERZ1023442 | MGnify/ENA primary metagenome ERZ1023442 (study PRJEB33173, sample SAMEA4830294) | metagenome | study: EMG produced TPA metagenomics assembly of the PRJEB25223 data set... | reverse complement strand
AAAAGTTAGACAGAAAAAATCTAACTTTTGGGGTGTTTTTATTATGAAACTAACTTATGATGATAAAGTTCAGATCTATGAACTTAGAAAACAAGGATATAGCTTAGAGAAGCTTTCAAATAAATTTGGGATAAACAATTCTAATCTTAGGTACATGATTAAATTGATTGATCGTTACGGAATAGAGTTCGGCAAAAAAGGAAAAAATCGTTACTATTCTCCTGATTTAAAACAAGAAATGATTAATCAAGTCTGACATGAAGGCTGGACTAAAGATAGAGTTTCTCTTGAATACGGCCTCCCAAGTCGTACGATACTTCTTAACTGGCTAGCACAATACAGGAAAAACGGGTATACTATTGTTGAGAAAACAAGAGGGAGAGTACCTAAAATGGGACGTAAGCCAAAAAAGAGACCTGAAGAGAGGACAGAATTAGAATATCTTCAAGCAGAAAATGAGTACCTGAGAGCGGAGAATGCCATCCTAAAAAAGTTAAGAGAACTCCGATTGAAGGAGGAAAAAGAGAAAGAAGAAAGACAGAAATTGTTCAAGAATTAATGACTGAGTTTTCGTTAGTTCTTCTTCTAAAATCTATTAAACTAGCTCGTTGGACCTACTACTATCACTTGAAACAGCTAGACAAAACAGATAAGGACCAAGAGCTTAAAGCTGAAATTCAATCCATTTTTATCGAACACAAGGGAAATTATGCTTATCGTCGGATTTATTTAGAACTAAGAAATCGTGCTTATCTGGTAAATCATAAAAGAGTTCAAGGCTTGATAAAAGTACTCAATTTACAAGCTAAAACGCGACAGAAACGAAAATATTCTTCTCATAAAGGAGACGTTGGCAAGAAAGCAGAGAATCTCATTCAAGGCCAATTTGAAGGCTCTAAAACAATGGAACAGTGCTACACAGATGTGACTGAATTTGCCATTCCAGTAAGTACTCAAAAGCTTTACTTATCACCAGTTTTAGATGGCTTTAATAGCGAAATTATCGCCTATAATCTTTCAACTTCACCCAACTTAGAACAAGTACAAACAATGTTGGAACAGGCATTCACAGAGAAGCACTACGAGAATACGATTCTCCATAGTGACCAAGGCTGGCAATATCAACACGATTCTTATCATCGGTTCCTAGAGAGTAAGGGAATTCAAGCATCTATGTCACGCAAGGGAAACAGCAAAGACAACGGTATGATGGAATCTTTCTTTGGCATTTTGAAATCGGAGATGTTTTATGGTTATGAGAAGAACTTTAGATCTTTAGAAAACCTTGAACAAGCTATTGTGGACTACATTGATTACTACAACAACAAACGAATTAAGGTAAAACTAAAAGGACTTAGCCTTGTGCAGTACAGAACTAAATCCTTCGGATAAATTAATTGTCTAACTTTTGGGGTGCAGTACATTTTTGGTATATATAAAATTTGTAGGAGCTATATCTACAATTTTATATCCCAGTTTATGGATGTCATTTACTATATTCACAATGTTGTCCAGTGATTTTTCTCTAATATTTAAGGAGTATTCTGTTTCTCGAATAAATTCTTCAAAGTTTAACCCGTCAACTTGTTCCTGAACAAGAAAATAATCATCCACGATATAAAATTCATCAATTAAATTAGTAGTATAACTTTTATCGGCTAACTTTTTTAGCATGTAAGCCTCATTTTTTATATCATCAAGTGCTGTCCATTCTCCTTCGGCATCATAATTCACAAAAGGTCTTGACTGCTTGATGATTACTTTTTGCCCGTCCGATTTTCTAATTGCCCGATAAACATTTCCTTTATTTGATCTCTTAATAATTTTTTCTATTTTGTATTTATTTATTGCAGAGTCCTTACTTGAAACTTCACATGTGGTTTGAAAATAAATCCTTTTTCTTCTTCTGAAAATAAATCCATTTTCCAGCTAGGAAGACTAGGGAAATTTTGTCTCTTATCTTCTACATAGTTCTTCCTTTTTTCATCTAGCAATAAATAGATGACTTTTTTATTTTTTTCATCATAAGCTTGTTTTTTTAAAAAAGCCCCATATCTATAATGAACTGGAGAATGCATTCCACATTGATAGTCAGATAGTATTTTTGGAGCCTTAAATTCTGACAGTTTATTCGTAAGATTACAAATCATACTCTTAGCTTCAGATTCTGACTTAGGATATAGAGTTATAAATTTGTTAGCAGTAGGGCTCATTTCCCTAGGGGAATTAATTTTTTTTAATTCCTCTAAATTTTTAACAACTTTAAAGCTACAATTATTTAGTTGGGATAGTTTATACACAATCTTAAAAATATTTACAGCGTCTTTTATTTGGGAGCTTATGTGTATTTTCCACCCTTGTGCAGGCACCTTATCTGATAAATAATAGTAATTCCAAATATCGCCCTGTTGGAAATTTTTATCACATTTTAAACATTCTTTCTCTAATAAATCCATAACAAACTCCTAATTATTAAAATAGGCTAGAGACACAGCACTAGCCTATTCCGTAAGTAAAGCTACTTATTTTATATAAAATATAACTAGCGACCTGTAATTAAACAAGTAAAAGAACAATACTTAGGGAGACCTGTGACAATGACATCTTCCTCTGGAAGTAGTTCTAATTCAAACAATGTTTGTTCCATGACTGTATCCTCCTGTTATGATAAATTCCAGAAAGCATAGAGCAAATTCGTGGTTCGTCTGACTAAATTTCTTATCTGAACACCACCTTCAAATACAAATTTTAGTCAAACTTTTATTTTTTCTAACTTTCTAATTATATTCTACCATGTGTTTTTTATATGTCAAGAATTTTCTGAATAAACTGTTTATTTTTTATTTTTTGACATTTTTGCAAATTGTTTAAAATCTTTCAATTGGATTCACTTATTACTTTAGGACATTGAAACTTCTTTCGCCAGAGGTGCTTATATTACTGGGAAGTTGAAGATTGAAATGTGGTATAATAAGAGGTAATAGAGTTTTGGAAAGTGAGAGAAGATGATTTCAAAGAGATTAGAATTGGTGGCTTCCTTTGTGCCACAGGGCGCTATTTTACTAGATGTGGGGAGTGACCATGCTTATCTGCCTATCGAGTTGGTCGAAAGAGGACAAATCAAAAGTGCCATTGCAGGTGAGGTGGTGGAAGGTCCCTACCAATCTGCGGTCAAAAATGTTGAGGCGCACGGCCTAAAGGAGAAAATCCAAGTCCGTTTAGCCAATGGCTTGGCAGCTTTTGAAGAAGCAGACCAAGTGTCTGTCATTACCATTGCTGGCATGGGTGGTCGTTTGATTGCTAGGATTTTAGAAGAAGGTTTGGGGAAGTTAGCTAATGTAGAGCGTTTGATCCTCCAGCCCAATAATCGTGAAGACGACTTGCGTATCTGGCTACAGGATCATGGATTCCAGATTGTAGCAGAAAGCATCTTAGAAGAAGCTGGAAAGTTTTATGAGTTTCTAGTAGTGGAAGTTGGAGAAATGGAATTATCAGCAAGAGATACCCGGTTTGGCCCCTTCTTGTCAAGGGAAATCAGCCCAGTATTTGTCCAAAAATGGCAAAAAGAAGCTGAGAAGCTAGAGTTTGCCCTCGGACAAATCCCAGAAAAAAATCTGGAAGAACGTCAAGTTCTAGTAGATAAGATTCAAGCCATCAAGGAGGTTCTCCATGCTAGCAAGTGAAGTGATTAAACGCTATGAAGCCTTTTGCCCTCAGGAATTTTCTATGGAAGGAGACAGCCGTGGCCTGCAAATTGGCACTTTAGACAAGGGTATCCAAAGGGTCATGGTGGCTCTCGATATTCGTGAAGAAACGGTGACTGAAGCCATTGAAAAGGGTGTAGACTTGATTATCGTCAAGCACGCGCCTATCTTTCGTCCCATCAAGGACTTGGTTGCCAGCCGTCCGCAAAATCAGATTTATATCGACCTAATCAAGCATGACATTGCAGTGTATGTCAGCCATACCAACATTGACATCGTTGAAAATGGTCTCAATGACTGGTTTTGTCAGATGCTAGGCATTGAGGAGACGACTTATCTACAGGAGACAGGTCCTGAACGTGGAATTGGACGTATTGGGAATGTTCAGTCTCAGACATTTTGGGAATTGACCCAACAGGTCAAGCAAGTCTTTGGCCTAGATAGCCTTCGAATGGTGCATTATCAAGAGAATGACTTACAGAAGCCTATTTCAAGAGTGGCTATCTGCGGTGGTAGTGGGCAGTCTTTCTATAAGGATGCTTTAGCTAAGGGGGCAGACGTCTACATTACTGGAGATATCTACTACCATACTGCTCAGGATATGCTATCTGATGGGTTGCTTGCATTGGACCCAGGTCACTATATCGAAGTGATTTTTGTAGAAAAAATCGCAGCACTTCTTAGTCAATGGAAGGAAGATAAGGGGTGGTCTATTGATATCTTGCCTAGTCAGGCATCAACCAATCCTTTCCATCATATCTAGTTAGAAAGTGAAGACAATGAAAAAAGTTGCCATTATTGGAGCAGGAATTGTGGGAGCAACAGCTGCCTACTACCTCTCGAGAGAAAGTGACCTAGAGGTGACCGTTTTTGACCATGAGCAAGGTCAAGCCACCAAGGCCGCAGCAGGAATTATCAGTCCTTGGTTTTCCAAACGCCGTAATAAAGCCTGGTACAAGATGGCGCGCTTGGGGGCTGATTTTTATGTGGATTTATTAGCTGATTTAGAGAAATCAGGACAAGAAATCGACTTTTACCAGCGTTCGGGAGTCTTTCTCTTGAAAAAGGATGAATCCAAGTTGGAAGAACTTTATCAACTGGCCCTCCAGCGCAGAGAAGAATCTCCCTTGATAGGGCAATTAGCCATTCTGAACCAAGCCTCAGCTAATGAATTATTCCCTGGTTTGCAGGGATTTGACCGCCTGCTCTATGCTTCTGGTGGAGCGAGAGTAGATGGCCAACTTTTAGTGACTCGTTTGCTGGAAGTCAGTCATGTCAAGCTGGTCAAAGAAAAAGTGACTCTGACACCGTTAGCATCAGGCTACCAGATTGGTGAAGAGGAGTTTGAGCAGGTTATTTTGGCGACGGGAGCTTGGTTGGGGGACATGTTAGAGCCTTTAGGTTATGAAGTGGATGTCCGTCCTCAAAAAGGACAACTACGAGATTATCAGCTTGCCCAAGACATGGAAGCTTACCCTGTTGTCATGCCAGAAGGGGAGTGGGATTTGATTCCCTTTGCAGGTGGGAAATTATCCTTGGGCGCTACCCATGAAAATGACATGGGATTTGATTTGACGGTAGATGAACCCTTGCTCCAACAAATGGAGGAGGCGGCCTTGCCTCATTACCCAGTTTTAGCTAGAGCGACTTCAAGGGCTGAGCGTGTGGGAATCCGTGCCTATACCAGTGATTTCTCTCCCTTCTTTGGGCAGGTGCCAGAATTGGCAGGTGTCTATGCAGCCAGTGGACTAGGTTCATCAGGCCTCACAACTGGTCCTATCATTGGTTACCATCTAGCCCAACTGATCCAAGACAAGGAGTTGACCTTGGACCCTCTAAATTACCCAATTGAAAACTATGTCAAACGAGTAAAAAGCGAATAATACTCAATGAAAATCAAAGAACAAACTAGGAAACTAGCCGCGGGTTACTCAAAGCACTGCTTTGAGGTTGTAGATAGAACTGACGAAGTCAGCTCAAAACACTGTTTTGAGGTTGTAGATAGAACTGACGAAGTCAGTAACCATACCCATGGCAAGGCGACGTTGACGTGGTTTGAATTGGATTTTCGAAGAGTATAAGCATTTTACTGAAATTTTATCAGGTAGTTTAGGATGGCAAATGACATTCCCTGTCAAAAATGGTAAAATAAGAAAAAATAATCTGAGAATCGAGGAAAAAAGATGCAAGAAAAGATTTTGGTAACTGGTGGTGCCGGTTTTATTGGAACCCACACTGTTATTGAATTGATCCAAGCAGGCCATCAAGTTGTTGTGGTGGATAATCTTGTCAATAGCAATCGTAAGAGTTTAGAAGTTGTTGAAAGAATCACAGGAGTTGAGATTCCTTTCTATGAGGCAGATATTCGTGACACAGATACCCTCAGAGATATTTTCAAGCAGGAAGAACCGACTGGTGTCATTCACTTTGCTGGTTTGAAGGCTGTTGGCGAATCAACACGTATCCCTCTTGCCTACTATGACAACAATATCGCTGGAACTGTCAGCCTTTTGAAAGCAATGGAAGAAAACAACTGTAAAAACATCATCTTCAGTTCTTCTGCGACAGTTTACGGGGATCCGCACACAGTGCCCATCTTGGAAGATTTCCCACTTTCAGTGACCAACCCATACGGTCGTACTAAGCTCATGCTAGAGGAAATTTTGACTGATATTTACAAAGCAGACTCAGAATGGAATGTTGTCTTGCTTCGTTACTTTAACCCAATCGGAGCCCATGAGAGTGGTGATTTGGGAGAAAATCCAAACGGTATTCCAAACAATCTCTTGCCATATGTGACTCAAGTAGCCGTTGGAAAATTAGAGCAAGTGCAAGTGTTTGGAGACGATTACGATACGGAAGATGGAACAGGTGTTCGTGACTATATCCACGTTGTCGATTTGGCTAAGGGTCACGTTGCAGCTTTGAAAAAAATCCAAAAAGGTTCAGGACTAAACGTTTATAACCTTGGAACTGGTAAAGGTTACTCAGTTCTTGAAATTATCCAAAACATGGAAAAAGCGGTGGGACGTCCTATTCCTTACCGCATCGTAGAACGTCGCCCAGGTGATATCGCTGCCTGCTACTCAGACCCAGCAAAAGCTAAAGCAGAACTCGGTTGGGAAGCAGAACTCGACATCACCCAAATGTGTGAAGACGCATGGCGTTGGCAGAGCAAGCATCCAAATGGATTTGAAGACTAAGATGATGATTTCAATCATCGTCCCTTGTTTAAACGAAGAGGAAGTACTTCCTCTTTTTTATCAGGCTCTGGAAGCTTTACTTCCAGATTTGGAAACAGAAATCGAGTATGTCTTTGTCGATGATGGATCAAGTGATGGGACCTTGGAACTCTTAAAGGCCTATCGGGAGCAAAATCCGGCAGTCCATTATATTTCTTTCTCTCGAAATTTTGGCAAAGAAGCAGCCCTTTATGCAGGCTTGCAATATGCGACAGGAGATTTGGTGGTGGTGATGGATGCAGACCTCCAAGATCCTCCTAGTATGTTGTTTGAGATGAAAAATGTACTAGACAAAAATGTAGACTTGGACTGCGTTGGGACACGGAGAACTAGTCGGGAGGGAGAACCCTTCTTTCGCAGTTTCTGTGCTGTTCTCTTTTATCGCCTCATGCAAAAAATCAGCCCAGTAGCTCTGCCGTCGGGTGTCCGTGATTTTCGTATGATGAGAAGGTCTGTGGTCGATGCCATTTTAAGCTTGACTGAGTCCAATCGTTTTTCTAAGGGACTCTTTGCCTGGGTCGGCTTTAAAACCCACTATCTGGACTATCCAAATGTCGAAAGGCAGGCTGGCAAGACCAGTTGGAGTTTTAGGCAACTCTTTTTTTACTCCATTGAAGGGATTGTTAATTTTTCAGATTTCCCTTTGACTATAGCCTTTGTAGCTGGTCTCCTATCTTGTTTTCTTTCTCTGCTGATGACCTTTTTTGTTGTGGTTCGGACCCTCATTTTGGGCAATCCGACATCTGGTTGGACCTCTCTGATGGCTGTTATTCTCTTTCTTGGAGGCATTCAACTCTTGACCATTGGGATTCTCGGCAAGTATATCAGTAAGATTTATTTAGAGACTAAAAAAAGACCACTTTATCTTATCAAAGAAAAAAGTGACCTTCCTGATTTTACAGAAAAAATAAAGTGAAAAGACTATAATTTTACATGGAAATGTGCTAAACTAGAGGGAGTGGATTATCGCCATTGATTTAGGCTTCCTGGTTTCCAATCAGGGCGCGAGTTGGGCAATTTTTAACAGCCTCTAAGACATCCTGACTAGGAGAAATTTCTTTTTCCAGTTGGTCAGGGTCATCGTAAAAACGCACGATTCCATTATCGTGGTAATCAAATAAATCAGAATAAGTTTGGCAAAGTCCACAGGCGATACATCGTTCAGGTATAAGTGTGATTTTCATGTTCATATTTATATTGTAATAAGAAAAGTAAAAAAAAACAAGGAGTAAGGTATGGCAAAAGAACCGTGGCAAGAAGATATTTATGATCAAGAAGAATCAAGAGCAGGGCGTCGGCATCGAAACCACGGAGGGGCTGATAGGATGGCTAATCGTATTTTGACGATCCTAGCTAGTATTTTCTTTGTAATTGTGGTGGTGATGGTCATCGTTCTCATCTATCTATCATCGGGGGGGAGCAATCGCACAGCAGCCTTAAAAGACTTTCATGATTCTGATGCAAGTGTAGTACAAATCTCATCTTCAAGCAGTTCTCAGCCTGAGCAGAGTTCAGAGCCAGAATCTACTTCTAGTAGTTCAGAAGAAGCTGCTAATCCTGAAGGAACGATTAAAGTTCTCGCAGGAGAAGGGGAAGCAGCTATTGCCGCTCGTGCAGGAATCTCCATTGCTCAGTTAGAGGCCTTGAATCCTGGGCACATGGCTACAGGATCTTGGTTTGCTAATCCAGGTGATGTTATAAAAATAAAATAGGAGCCGATATGAAAACAATTCAAATTGCTATTGATGGTCCTGCTTCCAGCGGTAAGAGTACGGTCGCAAAGATTATTGCTAAGGATTTTGGATTCACCTACCTTGATACAGGAGCTATGTATCGTGCAGCGACCTATATGGCTCTTAAGAACCAATTAGGAGTTGAAGAAGTCGAAGCCCTTCTAGCCTTGTTGGACCAGCATCCAATCAGCTTTGGACGTTCAGAAACTGGAGACCAGCTTGTTTTTGTAGGAGATGTGGATATTACCCATCCTATCCGTGAAAATGAAGTGACCAATCATGTTTCTGCTATTGCAGCAATTCCTGAAGTGCGTGAGAAACTGGTTTCTCTCCAACAAGAAATTGCCCAGCAAGGCGGGATTGTCATGGATGGTCGCGATATTGGAACTGTTGTATTGCCACAAGCAGAATTGAAAATTTTCCTAGTAGCTTCTGTTGATGAGAGAGCAGAGCGTCGTTACAAGGAAAATATTGCCAAGGGAATTGAAACAGACCTTGAAACCCTAAAAAAGGAAATTGCTGCGCGTGACTACAAGGATAGTCATCGTGAGACTTCTCCTCTCAAACAAGCAGAGGATGCTGTCTACCTTGATACAACTGGTTTGAACATTCAAGAAGTAGTTGAAAAAATCAAAGCAGAAGCTGAAAAAAGAATGTAAATGTAGAAAAGCCGATAGATTGATATCGGTTTTTTTCTAAATTTGTCAAAATGCTGATTTTAGGGTATAATAGTTGCTGTTCGAGAAATTTTGATTTTCAAAGAATAGTGAATGATGATAAGGAGAAACCATGAACAATTTACCAAATTGTCCAAAATGTAACTCAGAGTATGTCTACGAAGACGGTGCCCTACTGGTTTGCCCAGAGTGTGCTCATGAGTGGAATCCTGCTGAAGTTGCAGAAGTAGAAGAAGGTCTTGTCGCTATCGATGCCAACGGAAATAAATTGACTGATGGTGATACAGTAACTCTCATCAAGGACTTGAAAGTAAAAGGTGCGCCAAAAGATTTGAAACAAGGGACGCGCGTGAAAAATATCCGCATCGTAGAAGGCGATCACAATATCGACTGTAAGATTGATGGTTTTGGTGCCATGAAACTTAAATCAGAGTTTGTGAGGAAGATTTAAGCATGTCAAAACACTATAAACTTGTATTTTATAGCCGTATCTTCTTGTTTCTAGCGGCTTTTACGGGAGTTTATCTTGAAATTACTAGGCATGGTGGTTTTGGGATGCTTCTCTATTACACGGTTCTGTCCAACCTCTTGGTAACTATTTTTACCCTTTATCTTCTAAAGGTTATGAGCCGTGTAGGTGAAAATTGGCAAAGGCCAAGTCTCTTGCGCTTAAAAGGTGGGGTCACCATGAGTATCATGATTACCTGTGTGATTTACCATTTCCTCTTGGCGCCCATTGCGACTAATTTCTATACCCTAGAAAATTTCCTTTGCCACTATATCGTTCCCATCTGGTTTTTAGCGGATACCCTCTTTTTTGACAAACAGGGTCAATACAAGATTTGGGATCCAGCAGTGTGGACCATTTTACCCTTTCTGTATATGATGTTTGCTCTTTTTAATGGCTTGGTTCTAAAACTCAATATTCCAAATGCCAAGGATAATCCTTTCCCTTACTTCTTTTTGAATGTGAACAAGGGTTGGAATGTTGTGTTTAAGTGGTGTCTGATTATCTTTGTTGCCTATATGGTAGCAGGATTTATTTTCTACTTTATCAAGCAAATCAAGAGAAAGTCATCCTAATACTCTTCGAAAATCTCTTCAAACCACGTCAGTTTCCATCTGCAACCTCAAAACACTGTTTTGAACAACCTGCGGCTAGCTTTCTAGTTTGCTCTTTGATTTTCATTGAGTATGAGATACAAGGGATTCATTTTCGAATTTAAGAAGGAGTCTACAAACCAATGAGGCTTCTTCTTTTCTTGCTTATTTGATAACTATCAAAAAAGTAGAAGATTAAGAGAAATATAGAAAGAGATTTCATGAAACAATTTTTAGAACGGGCCAGCATTTTGGCTCTCTCCCTCGTTTTGATTACCTCCTTTTCCATTTCGAGTGCCCTACCAGCCATGTTTGACTATTATCAGGGTTATTCTAAGGAACAAATTGAGCTCTTGGTGAGCTTGCCTTCCTTTGGAATCATGATGATGTTACTGCTAAATGGTTTCTTAGAAAAAATATTTCCTGAGCGCTTACAGATTAGTTTGGGCTTGCTGATTTTATCATTGAGCGGTACAGCTCCCTTCTGGTACCAAGCCTATCCCTTTGTCTTTGGAACACGGCTTCTCTTTGGTTTGGGTCTTGGGATGATCAATGCCAAGGCCATTTCTATTATCAGTGAACGCTACCAAGGAAAAAGGCGAATTCAGATGTTAGGGCTACGCGCTTCTGCAGAGGTCGTTGGAGCTTCTCTCATTACCTTGGCCGTCGGTCAGTTGTTGGCCTTTGGTTGGACAGCTATCTTTCTAGCCTATAGTGCTGGATTTTTGGTGCTGCCCCTTTATCTGCTCTTTGTCCCTTATGGAAAATCAAAGAAAGAAGTCAAGAAAAGAGCGAAGGAAGCAAGTCGTTTAACTCGAGAAATGAAAGGCTTAATTTTTACCTTAGCTATCGAAGCGGCAGTTGTAGTTTGTACCAATACAGCTATTACCATCCGTATTCCAAGTTTGATGGTGGAAAGAGGATTGGGGGATGCCCAGTTATCTAGTTTTGTTCTTAGTATCATGCAGTTGATCGGGATTGTGGCTGGGGTGAGTTTTTCTTTCTTGATTTCTATCTTTAAAGAGAAACTGCTCCTCTGGTCTGGTATTACCTTTGGCTTGGGGCAAATCGTGATTGCCTTGTCTTCATCCTTGTGGGTGGTAGTAGCAGGAAGTGTTCTGGCTGGATTTGCCTATAGTGTAGTCTTGACGACGGTCTTTCAACTTGTCTCTGAACGAATTCCAGCTAAACTCCTCAATCAAGCAACTTCATTTGCTGTATTAGGCTGTAGTTTCGGAGCCTTTACGACCCCATTTGTTCTAGGTGCAATTGGCTTACTAACTCACAATGGGATGTTGGTCTTTAGTATCTTAGGAGGTTGGTTGATTGTAATCTCTATCTTTGTCATGTACCTACTTCAGAAGAGAGCTTAGGATTGATTCCTAAGTTTTTCTTTTGATACTCAATGAAAATCAAAGAGCATAGTTGATTGAGTTTGGAATAGTACGCTGTAGCTGCTAAAATATTTCTAGAAATTAATTTGACTTTTCTAATAGAGTTATTCATATCTTATTTCAATCTACTATAGAAAGCTAGCCGCAGGTTGCTCAAAATAGTGTTTTGAGGTTGCAGATGGAAACTGACGTGGTTTGAAGAGATTTTCGAAGAGTATGAGATTTTTATACCCATACAATATTTGTTTTAGGTCCTTGTTTACAGACTAATTTCTTGATAAAATAGAGGTTATGACGAGATATAAAGCAACTATTTCCTATGATGGTTATGCCTTTGCTGGCTTTCAGCGCCAGTCTCATGCGCGTAGCGTTCAGGAAGAAATTGAAAAAACCTTGACCAGATTAAATAAAGGGCAAACCATTACTGTTCACGGTGCTGGTAGGACAGATAGTGGGGTTCATGCCCTGGGACAGGTCATTCATTTTGACCTGCCTTATCAGATGGATGAGGAGAAACTCCGTTTTGCCTTGGATACCCAGTCTCCTGAAGATATTGATGTGATTTCGATTGAGCTTGTGGCAGATGATTTTCATTGCCGTTATGCCAAACATAGCAAGACCTATGAGTTTATTGTGGATAGAGGACGTCCCAAAAATCCTATGCGCCGTCACTATGCCACCCACTTTCCCTACCCACTCGATGTGGAACGAATGCAGATTGCAATCAAAAAGCTAGAGGGAACCCATGATTTTACCGGTTTTACAGCCTCTGGGACTAGTGTAGAGGATAAGGTTCGCACCATCACAGAAGCTAGTTTAATAGTCGATGAGACAGGACAATTTTTGACCTTTACCTTTTCAGGAAATGGTTTCTTGTATAAACAGATTCGCAATATGGTGGGGACTCTTCTCAAAATCGGTAACAACCGCATGCCAGTAGAGCAGATTGATCTCATCTTGGAGAAGAAGGACAGGCAACTTGCAGGTCCCACTGCAGCACCAAATGGTTTGTATTTAAAGGAGATTCGTTATGAAGAATAATCGTATTTTAGCACTTTCTGGAAATGATATTTTTAGTGGTGGTGGACTGTCAGCTGATTTGGCTACCTATACCTTGAACGGCTTGCATGGGTTTGTAGCAGTGACTTGTTTGACAGCCTTGACAGAAAAAGGATTTGAAGTCTTTCCAACTGATGATACCATTTTTCAACATGAATTAGATAGCTTGCGTGATGTGGAATTTGGGGGAATTAAGATTGGTCTTCTCCCTACTGTCAGTGTGGCTGAGAAGGCCTTGGACTTTATCAAACAACGCCCAGGAGTACCTGTGGTGTTGGATCCTGTCTTGGTCTGCAAGGAAACGCATGATGTAGCTGTCAGTGAGCTCTGCCAAGAGTTGATTCGCTTTTTCCCTTATGTCAGTGTGATTACGCCTAATCTCCCAGAAGCAGAATTATTATCCGGTCAGGAAATTAAAACCTTGGAAGACATGAAAACTGCAGCGCAGAAATTGCATGATTTAGGAGCGCCAGCAGTCATTATCAAGGGAGGCAATCGTCTTAGTCAGGACAAGGCTGTGGATGTCTTTTATGATGGACAGACCTTTACTATCCTAGAAAATCCAGTTATCCAAGGCCAAAATGCTGGTGCAGGTTGTACCTTTGCCTCTAGCATTGCCAGTCACTTGATTAAAGGTGATAAACTTTTGCCAGCAGTAGAAAGCTCTAAGGCTTTCGTTTATCGTGCTATTGCACAAGCAGATCAGTATGGAGTAAGACAATATGAAGCAAACAAAAACAACTAAAATCGCCCTTGTATCCCTATTAACCGCCCTTTCTGTGGTTCTAGGTTATTTCTTAAAAATCCCAACACCTACAGGAATTCTAACTCTTTTAGATGCTGGTGTCTTCTTTGCGGCCTTTTACTTTGGTAGTCGTGAAGGAGCGGTAGTCGGAGGACTAGCAAGTTTCTTGCTTGACCTCTTATCAGGCTACCCTCAGTGGATGTTCTTTAGCTTGGTCAACCATGGCTTGCAGGGATTTTTCGCAGGATTTAAAGGAAAAAGTCAGTGGTTAGGCCTTATTTTAGCAACTATTGCCATGGTAGGGGGCTACGCCTTGGGTTCTACTTTGATGAATGGCTGGGCAGCAGCCCTCCCAGAAATTCTACCAAATTTTATGCAAAATATGGTAGGGATGATTGTAGGATTTATTCTTAGTCAAAGTATCAAGAAGATTAAGTAATACTCTTCGAAAATCTCTTCAAACCACGTCAGCTTGTCCTTAGTGTGTATATGTTACTGACTTGGTCAGTTCTATCCTTAACCTCAAAACTATGTTTCGAGGAGCCTTCCGCTAACTTCCCAGTCTGAGTTTCATTGAATATTAACGATACTTTATCACATAAAGAGGCTGGATGAAAAGTCTTCACAATCAAAAAAACGCATCATATCAGGTGTACATGAACTACACCCCAAAAGTTAGACAGAAAAA
>ERZ1023442.200-NODE-200-length-14452-cov-52.207543_pt1 | contig 14452 bp, 21 predicted proteins | sample MGYA00380521_ERZ1023442 | MGnify/ENA primary metagenome ERZ1023442 (study PRJEB33173, sample SAMEA4830294) | metagenome | study: EMG produced TPA metagenomics assembly of the PRJEB25223 data set... | reverse complement strand
AAACGTGCTCGTCATATGGCTTTATTACCATATGTTAAAGAAGAACAATAATATAATATATTGTCAAAACCCCGTAAGATTAAGGCTTGCGGGGTTATTTTTGTGTTTTAAATATAGAAAAAGGGCAGAAAAAGGGCATGATGTGAAAGTTTTAGAAATTTAGTCATAAAAAAAAGAGGCAACCGTCAGTAACAGTTAACCTCAAGTACACTCCGCAGATGTGTACCGCTATTTGAATATAATATTAATCTATTTTCAGATAGAAATCAAGATTATTGATGAAATTTTTTAATCCTCTTAATTTAGGTCTCGCTTGAACACCAATAATTTTATCGTAAGTAGATTCGCTTATTTCTGAGCGTAAATAATCAAGAAATTGCTCGAATTGTCTTATAATTCTTTGAAGTTCTGTCTTAGAATAAGATAGACCAGAACAAATTAGTATTAATAAAATTAGATAATCGATTATTCTATCGAAATCTAAATTGTTTATACCCATTTTTACCCCTAAATATTCTTTTAACCTACTACTTGTTTCGCCAGTTTTAAATCTACAGTCATAAAGTGTGCCATTATGAGCTATAGCATTTCTTAATCCTTTCATGCAATCAATAATATCACCTAATATATCTTTACTTTGATCGAATGCTGGTGAATATAGTTTTAATTGTTTTTGAGCTTCTATATTCAAATTAGAAGACATACAACGAGTGAAAAATACTAGATTACCTAAAGTGAATAACTCAAACACTGCATATAGTGGCACAGGTCTATCTTGGTGTATGTAATGGTAAATATAAGGTTTTGAATTACAATGTTCATGAATCATATCGTAAATATCTCTTCTTAGTCTCGTAGTGTTTTTTAAATGTTTTTTATATTTGGAACTGCCAGGACTGTAACTTTTATAGTATGTTAATGATTTTTGAAATAAATTATCTAAATCAAATCCGGAGTTTAAGCAAACTATTTCTAACAGTCTATTTTTAATAGCAGTTTCGCAAAACATAACATGTTTATAGAAAAGACTTTTGATTTCTGTATCGAAATTGTACAAAGCTTGTAACTCGCTGAATTCTTCAAAATTAAGCTCCTCTTCTTTGTTCAAAAAGAAATTATATCCTTTAAATCCATGAAAATAACCGATGTTTCGTAACTGGATTTTTTCTTTACTACCACCTATCTGAATGCTTTTATTATCTCTGATATGCCTCATCAAACCATCAGTAGTTTTAGGCTTTTTTCTTTCCATAGTATTAATTTTCAACCCTCTCTAGTTTATTCATCATATCTTTGGCCATCTGATCAGTAACATGAGTGTATATCTCTAGTGTAGTTTTATAGTCTGAGTGGCCTACACGGTCTTGTATAGCTTTTAGGTTAATCCCTAATTGCGCAAGTGTGGATATATGCGTGTGACGTAATGTGTGAGTTGTAACACGTTTCTTTATTGAACTAATCTCAGTAGCCTCTTTAATAATGCTATTCACTTTGTTTAAGTCTATAGGACTACCAGCTGTATTAGTGAATACATATCCTCTATCAATAAAATCTTCATTCCACTGGTTTTCTTTCTTATTATCCAAAATAAGTGTTTTAAGTAGGTTGATACTTTGGGTAGTTAGTCCTATTGTTCTATAACTTTTACTTGTTTTAGTAGTTTCTTTTACTCCGAATGCTCCCGTTTCTTTATCAGTTACCCAATTAATTGTACCGTTGATATCTAGAGTTTTATCTTCATAGTTTATATTGTCTGATTTAATAGCAAGTAGTTCGCCGATACGCATGCCATTGGCAATTTGAAACTGTACTATAGCTTTAACCATGTTGTAGTTACGTTTACGAGATGAATGGTTTTTGTGCTTAATTAGATAGTCGAAACAATCCAACAATTCTTTAACTTCACTATCTTCTAAATAATTGTTTCGTTTAGCTTGTAGCTCATCTCTAGTTTTAGCTTTTTTAGGGATATCAATTTTATCTAGTACACTTATATCTTGTAGATCATAGTATTTAAACGCATATTTGAACACAGAACGAATAATGATAACTAGTGATTGAACATGACCTTTACTATGTAATTTAGCCCACTCGTTAATAATATCTTGTAGGTATGTATGTGTAATGTTGTTTATCAGCACTTCTTTATCAATAGCATTTTTAACTGTGTTTGTATTGCTAATCTTTTCTTTGATTGTTGTAGCCTTTGAACCAGAATGATTTTTATAAAACTCTAACCACTCATCGCATGCAGCATGGAAAGTTAGTGCCTTAAGTGTAGTAGGTGTCTTATCGTTCAACTTTGCCTCTATACGCTCATTTAAGCGCTTTTGAGCCTCTTTTTGTGACTGCTTACCATTCTTATTAAGTACCACGCTAACACGTCGCCATTTGTTTGTGAGAGGGTCTTTGTACTTCTCATAATAGCGATATTGTACATCGCCATGTTTGTTAGTAAATTTCTCATGCCACATCTTTATCCCTACTTTTTATATTCAAAAATTATTTCTTTATCCTCTTTTTTTATATCTATTTGATAGTTATCCGGAAATTTTATTGAAAAGTTAGTTAGGTTGTTTTTTGTCTCATCAAATTCTATTTCACCAATTTTTACAAATTCCTTGCTTGTATTACTTTGTGGTTTGATTCCTAATAATGATTTTTTTGTTATTAAGAAATCTAAATCAGTGTAATTAACTACTTTCCAATTTTTTCTTATGTGTAATACATTAATTTGTTTATTGGTTTTAGTTAATTCATCTATTGTAAAAATAGGTGTAGCTATATTTGAATTATCAGTATCTTCAAATAGTTTTTCAATTATAAGATCAACATCATTTTTAATTGGGTTTAATCTATTCTCAATAAGACTTGAATATTTAGTTTTAAGGTAACTTTCTATAAGTTCGTATATAAATTTTTTGTCTTTTGAATCTAACTGTATGAAAGCTTTAGGTTCTCCGTTAAAAAAATTAAAGTCAGATATCGGCTCTATTTCTTCGAGGTCAAATGAAAAATGGTTATCATTTTTAAATCCAAAAGTAATAGGTGAGTTATGCTGATTTAATAGCCAGTTCAATGAATAGTACGGTTTTGCCACCATTGAATTATTTTCAAACATACCTCGCTCTGTTAATAAAAATTTAACGAATGGATAAGGTTGTACTTTTATTCCGCCTACCAAACAATACATTATGTATTTTTCTGCTACTAATATGTCATATGTTCCTTCTCCACCATAAAGATAAGAAGATAAATTATATAAGTAATCACTATTTGGAAAGGTTTTGTTGTTTTCGACCATTGATATATAAGAACTACTAACTTTAAGTTCTTCAGCTGTTTCTTTTACAGATTTCTTTTTGTTTAAGCGTTCATTCTTCAAAAACGTCCCTAAATCATACATTAAGTAAAAACCACCTTTCTTTTTAATTTATACATAGATTGTAGCATTTTTTAATTCATAAGTTAAATAATTATTGACTTTAGACTTAACTTAAGTTAAATTATAAATACAACTTAATTAAAATACTTTATGACTAACATATATCGTATTTAATTAAGTTTAATACTTAAATTTGGTTAAGAGGTGATTTTGTGAAAGCCAAAGAAAATTTATTGAAAAATGAAATATTCTTGAACGGATATTCCATAAAAGAATTTTCGGATAAGGTTAATATTTCTAGAACTTATATGAGTTCAGTAGTAACTAGAAAGAAAGGTTTAAGTCCTCAAAAAGCAAAAGATGTAGCTAATGCATTAGGTGTTGAGATTAAAGATATTTTTGATTTTGAAGTTAGAGAGGTTAAATAAATGCCAAGAACAAAATTGCAAGATTTATCAACTAAAGAAAATGTAGTGACTGAACCTAAACAAGTAATAGTAAAGCCAATCATGGCAAAGCCTAATGCTATTGCTAAACTATTTGGAATTTCATACAGTTCAGTCAATCGTATTCTAAAAGAATATGATAAAGATAACAAAGGTGTAGAGGATCTATATTACAGTTTGTCATCTACTATGACAGTTATCTCTATTGATGGCTTTAAAGAGTATCTTAGCAAGCGTCATAAAGGTTGGCTTTAATTGGAGGTGGCAAAACATGGCTAAATTCATAGTCAAATTAATGTTAATTTCAGTAATCTCAATCCTTAGTGGTTGGCTCTTAGGAATGCATGTAGCTTTCGCTATTTACATGTTAGGTAGTGTGATTGCAGCATTAAATATTGAAGAAAACGGAGGAGTAGTAAATGCACAATGATATTGAAGTAATAAAAAGTATTTATAAAACACTTGATTATGCAGTAAAAGATAAACGTACAGAATACACTCACATAGTAGAAGAAGGCAACCAAGAATGGAAAGAAACACTTAATCGTGAACAGCAACTACAATTCATTTGTGAGTGGGCATTACAACAAATTGAAAATAATTTCGATTTTGAAGAGGAGAATAAAAAATGAATTGGGAAACTAAAAATTTATTAAGTGATTTAGAAGTATTGAAAGATAGATTTAAAGATTTAAAGGATAGTCACGGTTGGCATTTTGATGAACATTATCCTTATGAAACAAATCATGTTTTAAATAAAGATGAAATGATTAAAGAGGGGGTTTCTTACCACGAGAGACGCATTCATGATGATCAGATGTTTGATTTGCTACATCTCTATACGCAACAGTTTGATCATATTCTTAAAAAGTTTCAAGAAATAGAAAAAACGTTACCTGATAACAATAGTTTGGCGACAGAATCAGATAACGCATAAATTTAATATTTAACAATCAAAAGGACAATTAATAAATTGCACATATTTATTATAACATCTTTGTCCTTTTGTTTGTATCAAATGGAGGGATTCAATGGCAATTAAAGAAAAAAATAAGATACTTGAAGTCAATGCGCTAGAAATACCCGACGAATTAATTGAATTGCCTAAATGGGTATTGTGGCGTGCTGAATGGGTCGAGAAACAACAGCTATATGGAAAAGTACCTTATAGCTATGCTGGATATAAAGCGAGTTCTACTAATAGTGATACATGGACTATTTTTGACGCTATCAATGCAATATATGAACAAAATGATATTTATGATGGTATCGGCTTCATGCTAAGCAATGATGATAATTATATTGTATTAGATATTGATAATGCGATTGATGAGAACGGTCAAATCATATCAGATTTAGCATTAGAAATGGTTGAACTAACTTATTGTGAAAAGTCGCCAAGTGGGACGGGCCTACACTGTTTCTTTAAAGGTTATTTACCTTCAGAACGAAAGAAAAAGCGTACAGATTTAGATATTGAGCTATATGACACAGCAAGATTCATGACAGTTACCGGTGAATCAATTGGACAAAGTGAAATATGTGATGATCAAGAAGTATTAAACAATCTATACGTTAGATTTTTTAAACAAGACGAACCAACACAAACTACTATCACATATCATTCTAATGATAAAAGTAATCTTTCTGATGAAGATGTTATTAACATTATGTTGAAATCCAAACAAAAAGATAAAATCAGTAATTTGTTAAAAGGTAATTATGAACTATATTTTGATAGTCCTAGTGAAGGTGTCCAAAGCCTTTTGCATTACCTAGCTTTCTATACTAGTAAAGATAAGGCTCAAATGGAACGTATATTTTTGAGTTATAACAATCTAACCGATAAATGGGATTCTAAGCGTGGTAACACTACTTGGGGACAATTAGAATTAGATAAGGCTATAAATAACCAAAAAGAAGTTTATATCAAACCCAATAATGAATCTAAAACTAAGAAAATTCAAAATGGTTCCTGGTGGTTTTATCCAAATGGTGATGAAAATAAAAAACCTAAATTCAATCATACTATTATGGCCCAATATATTTCTCAGGAATATCACATTGTCAGATACCCTGATTCTGATGGTGATATTTATATTTATAATGCTCAAAGTGGTATTTATGAGCTAGATAAAACAGGTCGTAAATTACGTAAGATTATTAGGAGTTTAGACGTTTTAAAAGATAATTCTGTTAAAGAAGTTAGAAATTACATTGTTGATATGTGTGATGTTAGAAGTGAAGTTAATAAAGAATATGTCGCTGTTAAAAACGGTTTAGTTAATTATAAGACGAAAGCATTTAAAACATTTACACCAGATATTTTTGTTATTAATAAACTACCTACTGCTTATAATCCTAATGCGTATGATGAATTTGTAGATACAACAATACGAAAAGTATCTTGTAATCACGAAGCAACTATCATGAATATATATGAAATGTTTGCACAAGTTTTATACCCGAAAATTCTTATTGATCAAATTATTTATTTACTGGGTACAGTCGCAGATAATGGTAAGTCTACCGTGCAACATATAATAAAAGCCACATTTGATAGTGGTAATCAAATATCATCAGTAAGCCCTCAAAGATTAGCAAATAACCATTTTGCAGGTTCTAGTATATATGGAAAAATGGCCAACATTGTTGATGATCTACCCAATGTTGTAATAGAAGATGCTGGAAACATTAAGACGGCTATCACAGGTGGTTATTTAGAGATTGAGCAAAAAGGTAAGGCCAGTCATTCGGTACGTATGCAAACGCCATTTATTATAGCTAGTAACCATTATCCGAAGTTTAAAGAAAGTGGCGATCAAATTAATAAGCGACTGCACATTATACCATTTAACTACAGTTTTAAGGATGATGAAGATCGTTTGAGCATTACTGAAAGCACTAACATAATCTATAGTGAAAGTGCTAAAGAATATGTATTGAAATTAGCTGTTGATACATTGGCCGATATGCTACAACGTGATGGCACATATATCACACCTAATGAACGCTCTGATAGAAGTTCTGAGTTATTCTCAGACAATAATAATCCTTTAAGTGAATATCTTGAAAATAGAAGTGTTGATTTCTTCTTGGAGCGTCCAGGTGCAGAAACATACAAAGATTATAAAGTATGGTGCCATAACAATTTTATTAGAAAGCCAGTAGAAAAGAATGATTTCATCACACTTTTAGAAAATAACTATGGTATTAAATGGAAACGTTCTGTTAAATATACAGAAAATAATGTTAGATGGGGATTTAAAAAACAAAAAAGGTAGTGCTTTACTACCTTTTACTACCATATTGCTAACTTTATGAACGTTGTCATATCAATATTTTTCGTAGTTTTGGTAGCAGTAGCATTGATTTTAAGAGATTGAAAATATTTTAATAATAAAAAACACTATAAAAATATATATGTGAGTATGAAAAAGTCTTAATACTGCTACTTTTTTATCTTTAACCATTGGTGTGACTGGGTTTAAGCAGGTAGCATATGAGTAGTTTTTGGTAGCATTGTGCTACTTATTAAAAGTAAAGGAGAATTTAAAATTATAGATATTAATAAACCAGAACATTTTGATGAATTAAATGAAGATAAGAAATGTGCATTGATGGAATTTTGTAATTCGCTAGATAAAATAAAGTCTTTTAATATGAGGCATTCTTCTTATGGATTAAAACACGTGTTTGAAACAGAATACCGTAAAAAATTAGAAGACACATTTGAAGGTAGCTATATAACAAATGGTCAGTTTAAGGGTGCTATGTTAAAAGCTGGTTTTGATGTAAAAGATAAAACTCAATTAAATTGGCATTTTAATTTGAGCGAGAGAAGTATCAAAGATTTAGGAGATAGTGAAGTTTATAAAAGAATAAAAGGAGCGCGTTTGAGATGAATAAAAAAGATGAAATATTCAATAGGTTTTGTAGCAATACTTCTACTCAAACTGTATTGGTCAAAGATAATTACTTTGTTGAATATCGAAAGGGAGACGAAATAATTTATTGTCCAATAGAACTTGCTACGGTAGTTAAAGGCTCGAACATTGATTTACATGACAGTGATTTAGTTTCAAATTATGAAGACGGCCCAAGTTTTGATATTAAAAAGTTGAATCTCGATACAGTCGAGATGGACCAAATAGGAGATGAATAATATGAATATAGAAATTATCGCAAATCAATTTGAAACAAGAGCAGGTACGTTATTAAGATATTACACTGGATTATTAGAAAGTAGTAGAGAAACACCGTTTGGATTCAAAATATATAATGATCCGTTTGATATGGTTTATGTAGTTATGAATGGTAATTTATACGGTCACATATATATCAAGGATTGTAATGTGAGAAAAGCGTTTGAGTTAGCTTCTCCTAAGCACACTGAGGGGCTTATAAGAAGTATTGATGGTTATTATGCAGGTTATGAATTACATGATGATAAAACGCTCTCTATAAGCGATATGATGGCTGATAATCTATTTAATGATGAGTTTTTTATGTATGGGTTACAAACTTACGCAGAATCTAATAATAGTGATGTGTTCGACTATATGGAAAAAGGCTTTGACTCAGATACTGTTGAGGGCATTCAGTCCAGTAATGCTGATGTGATAGGTAATATTGAAATGTTGTATCAGTTAGCAACAGGGATTAATGAACCAGCAACAGAATTAGTTGAGGGATTAAAGTTGGTTACTGCATTTGTACAAGATGAGAATGCCACACAAGACGATTACAAGGCGTTAGAGCGTAAGTTAAGTGAGTTGAAAGAATCTTACTATAGTGTGAGTAAGTAGGTTAATAAGGAGTCACATGTAGTGTGTGGCTCCCATATAAAAAACTAAAAAAAGCTAAGCGCTTAATTTTTATAAGGGGGACAAAAAGCAAATATTAAGGAACGTATGTTCTATAATTGTAGTATGTGAAAAGTATATGAAAAACACTTATAAAAGTTGATAAAACAACGATTTTAAGGGTTGTTAAGTAAAAAATAAAATGAGTTAAAACAGGAACATAAGTTTGTTTTTTTAGTGTAATTTTGATATAATAAGAGTGTGGAGAAAAAATAAATGTATCATTACCGTTTTAGGAAGTTAGTAAACAGAAAGGAAATACTAAATAAAACGAGGAATAAAACATGATAGATACATTAAATAGAAATCAATCTGTACCAACCGAATATTTAAGAATTTTCGATACTATTCAGAACTCAAAAGATAAGTATATAACTAAATCCAAGATACTTAACTTAATGGGGTACGAGTATAATTCATCTAATGAAAGATGGTTAAGAAATGCTATAAGCAAGTTGATTGATGATTATAGTTATCCTATAGGATGTAGCTATAAAAAACATGAACGTGGTTATTACATCATTACTACCGATGAAGAAAAGCAGCAAGCAATGGAAAGTATTAAAAGATTAGCAGACGGTAGTATGAAACGTTATGAGGCTTTAAAACGTATTAAATTATAAGAGGTGTAGCATTTGGGAGTAGAACAAAGATATGCTGTTATTCAACTCAAAACAAAGTACAATGCTGCATTCTTAAAAAGTGAGTTTGATAAATGGGAACAACGCATTGATGATATGTACGCTTTACATTATCCAAGAATGTTTATTGATCCATACACTATGCAGTTGTCCTATGAATCAAACCACATTGAAGATTTGGCATTAAGTATTATTGAAGAACGTGAGAAGCTAGAGAAATTTAAGCATAAATCTAACCATGATTTAAAGAAATTTAACATAATACTATCTAACTATAGTGAAAGTGAACAACGTCAGATAAAGAGGTATCAAAGAGATGACGTATTAGCTGATGAGAGCCTTATATTACGCATATGTAAGGACATAAGCAACATAGATAATAAGGACAAGAATAATAGAAATACTGCTATACAAGAAGAAATAAAAGCTGATAAAGAGCGACGTAGGGCAGAAGGTAAGGCACGAAAAGAAAGAATTAAAGCTCGTATGAAACGAGCAAGACAAGAAAAGCTTTTAAAAGCAAATTAAAAAGAAAGAGGTATGTATTATGACAACAACTACTTATCAAGGTACATCACAAGACGTATGGAGTGTATTATTCGATAACAGAAAATATAAAGATTTATTAGATGAAGTAAATAAATTAATTGAAGATACTAAACGTTTATACAAGCAGGGGTATCGTTTAGAGGCTATAGACGAACAACAAAAGCCTAAAGTTACTGAACTTGAAAACAAATTCAAACAGTTTGCTACAGATAGATTAAATGAAATAGAGCAACGCTGTAATGAGATTGAAAAAGAAAGCCAACAAGATAATGTTAAAGATCCACAAACTGAAATTATTAAACGTCAGAATTTTGAAGCTAGATTATCATTCTATAACGATAATGAGATTGTAGACTACATCAATAGTAAAGATGTAACGAACACTGACATTTATGAATTAAGCTTGTTGCAACAAAAATATGATAATCAATTAAATGAATCACAACAACGTCAAGTTGCATTTAAACTCGAAGAATTAAAACAAGGTGTTTTATATCCATACACTACAAACGAAGAATACAAGAACTTAATGTTTAAATATAGCGTCATTAACCAAACAGGAATGGCTAAAACTGGTGTAGTTATTACTAAGAATGAACAGTATGGTGGCGTTGAAATTAAACAACTTACTGAACGTTATAAAAATGCGATTAATGAAGTGAAACAAAGTAACAATAGAAGATAATTAAACAATTTGCCTATCCTTAAATGGGTAGGCTCATTCTAGTTATAAGGAGTGATGATATGGACAAATTAACGCCAAAGCAAGAACGATTTGCGAATGAGTATATAAAAACACTCAACGTTACTCAAAGCGCTATAAAGGCAGGATATAGCCCCAATAGTGCACATGTAACTGGTAGTCGATTACTACGCAAAGAGAAAGTGGACGAATATATTAAAAGTAAGAAAGACGAGATTATGGACGATACTATTTTATCAGCCAAAGAGTTACTGTATTTATTAACTCAAGCAGCAATAGGTGACGAGACGGAAACTAAAGAAGTTGTAGTAAAGAAAGGTACTTTTGAACGTAACCCAGATACAGGTAGGCTAAACCTCGTATACAACGAGCATGTGGAAACGATAGAAGTACCAATTAAGCCAAGTGATCGTTTAAAAGCACGTGACTTACTCGGTAGATACCACAGTATATTTACTGATAAAGTAGATGTGAGCATGGTAGCACCTACATTTATAGATGGTATAAGTGATTAAATTTAACAAACGCCGAGCCTTTGTGGTTGGGCGTTTTTATTTGTTAAAATGAAATCAATATAAAATACAAAAGGATGATTGGTATGAACATATACATAGCTGTTTTATTAGGTTTATTTTTTGTGTTAATGTATTCGGCTTTCTGTACATTTATCTTTAATCTCAATTATAGGCGAATGAATAACGGTAAAAATTTAAATAGAAAGCAAGTAATGATAAACTTTTTATTACAAGGTGGGTTTGCATTAATATGGATGATTATTGTGATATATTTATCCTATTTTAATTAAATAACAAACTTTATTGATAGTATCGGTCAAGACGATGATGAGAATGAGCGAGATTTAAAAGAAATGGAAAAGCAATATCCAAATACTCATTTTCATATTGATGATAGAGGGAGATTTGAGGAATAGAAACGAGCCCACCATTAATCGTAGTGGGCTTGTTACTTTAGGTTAGTAAATCAAATATAAATTTAGATAAATAATTCTCGAAAAAAGCTGCTATTATAAACAGAGGTAAAGCAATAAATATATTTTCAATAATTTTTTATAGATAATTTAAAAGATAAATTTTCTTTTTTATTCTTTCTAAATAAGTTGAAGAATTTTCTACTTATAGATTGATTAACTTTAATAAGTCCACTAGCAACAAAGCAAAAAGCTAATATTTCTACAAAGAAGTGAGGTATTGAAGATATAGTAATCACAGTTCCTTTATAAATATCAAAGTTAATTGCAAAACCTAGAGCTATAGTAGGAGGAATCGCTGTAGAGATAACATTTAAATAATATAAAAAAGGGATTGTAATGATAGCTAATATTAGCATTTGGAAAGGGACTTTAAAGCCATTATTTAATATGTACTCCCAAACATTTTCTAAACTTACTGCATTGTCAACGCTATCGGGTATACCTTTGGATAGAATTTTTATTGTTTCAGTAGAGGGGCTAAATATAATAGATAAAATAAAGGTGATCAAGATAATTATTAATATTGTAGCTAAAAATTTTATAGTTCTTTTGATATATGTCTCATCATGAATTTTAAACATAACTGCGTCCATTTAATAACTATTATTTTACTACTATAACAATATCAAATTTATATAAATATTAAAAATTAGTGTATGTTTCATAGCTATCTTCAGAAATTAAATTGGCATATTTGAGTAAGTATATAGTAAAAAGCAGTTATATAGTTTATAATGTTATAGAAACATATAGAATTAAAGATAAAATGTGTGTAGAAGTGAGGAAAGTATGGGTATATATACATTAAGATTATTAATTCATGGTATTTTGTTAGTGGGAATAATGTATATTACTTTAGACACAGATGATTATAAACTTCTTATGAGTAATGCCTTTATATATTTACTTCCATTCACATTAGAATTTAATAAAAGATCACTTAGTAATGATTACTATCCTAAAAGATACAAATTAGGAATGTACACAGTTGCGATTACTTTATTTGTTATATTTGCTGTAATGCTCTTGAATTTTTTAGGTTTAAAACTATGTTCAATGAATATGATACTAATATCATTAAAAATAGTGTTAACTTGTATATATTTTAGTGTGGGTTTCATAGTGTTATTAGATTGGTATTTTTTAAAAGATAGTTCTGAAACTATAGAAATGGCTGAAAGTGCAGGTAGAGAAAGTGTGAGAGAAAAACAGCTAGCAACTAATGATAGACAAGAAAAGCGTCAGTTAAAACAAAAAGAAGATTATAAAAAACATGTTTCTAAAATGTCACAGAAAAAATATGGGAAGAAGTGAGTAGTATGTTAGTGCTGTTAATTTTGATAATGAGTATTTTATTAGTATATTTAGTACAGTCATATACTGCTTTTTTAACTTTTAAGATTAAAAATATTAAGTTTGGAAAAAATATAATGTTTTTAATTTTACCATTTTACAGCTTGTTAGTTCATTTTTTGATAGCTTATAAGTTATTTAAAAAAAAAGAGTTTAAAAAAGCTATTAAAATATTAATATATTCATTTAGCCGATATAACATTTTTCTTAATATTCTTTTGGGAGTAATTCTTGAAGAAATAATTGTTCTAGAAACATATGGACAAAGTAGATTGTTAAGTAAGAAAGAAATCAAGATAAAAGAAGAAAGAAAAGAAAAAACAATATTAGAAAAATTACTAAAAAAACCATTTAATACAGCTAATCAAGTTGCACCATTGTATAATTAGTCTGTAATTAGTTGAACGTCACTTAATAGTGGCGTTTTTTTGTATTTTAAGACGCTGAGAAACGCCCTGTGTTGCAGTGTGGGATGAGTTTGTGTAACTATGTATGTAAAATGTATGTATTACATTGTTAAATTCAATATCATCGAAGGTTGATTAGTCGATTTTCGAAATAAGTCTTAGATTGAAACACGTAAAAAAAACAATTTGCAATATGGAGAGTTTTGAAAATGGTTAGACGAAATTGGTATCGACCACACTTTTGCTAAAAGGTCTATGAAAATTTCTAGTGAGTTAAACATAGATAGTGCACATGTGCACCAATTAGGTATCAGAGCCTTAACTCAAATAGTATCTTTACCTGAAGAAACAAGAGAGAAAAAACAACAAACATCTTCAGGAGAAATGAAACTCTAATTCTAGAATGTATTTTCTGAAGTGCACAAATTTATCTTGTTTTTTTCAATTTTAACATTTTACACACAACTACATAGACAATTTAAGCGTTGATATAACAATACTTATAGCGATTTAAATAAGCATTCATAATCATTTGTTATTACATACTTACGCGGTGATTAAAAAAGGGCAAAAAAAGGGCATAATTTTGATATTAGGGGCAAGTGTATGAGTATATTTGTTGAAAATATACGACTATAACCATTGATATAAAGGTATTTTGATAGTGAATGAAATGATATAAAATACATCTATATAAAAGAAGAACAATAATATAATATATTGTCAAAACCCCGTAAGATTAAGGCTTGCGGGGTTATTTTTGTGTTTTTGAATATTTAAAAAGGGCAGGAATTTGAAAGCTAGATTTTTAGATATATATCCTTTGACGATATTTTTCAGTGATGTTATGAGATTGAATCCCAAAATGAGTTAAGATTATGCGTTGTAAAGTGGTTTAAAACGGAACATCTTAGTTTATTATATTTACCTTCCTAAAACTACGTCATTAATTTATTTTTTAAAGCATTTGATAAGGTACGTTGAAAAAATGGGTTAGGTGCATGACATCTTTAAATATTGATTCATGATAATGACTTACCATTCCCAAATTTGAAGTGGTTTGTTATGCGTGCCATTTTTCTTGTTAAGTTGAGTAGTTAATTCTTCAATCT
>ERZ1023442.197-NODE-197-length-14624-cov-58.254856_pt1 | contig 14624 bp, 9 predicted proteins | sample MGYA00380521_ERZ1023442 | MGnify/ENA primary metagenome ERZ1023442 (study PRJEB33173, sample SAMEA4830294) | metagenome | study: EMG produced TPA metagenomics assembly of the PRJEB25223 data set... | reverse complement strand
AGAAGTATTGCCGTCTTTGTCAGTTGCCGTTACTTGTAGCTCTTCGCCACCGTTTAGGTCAACATTGGATGGAATATCAATTGTGTAATTACCTTGATCATCTGCAGTACCCGTAGCAGTTGTACCATCAGGGAACGTTACAGTTACTGTTGAACCAGGTTCTGCTTGACCTGTAACTTGAGTAGCGTCACTAGTCACATCATTCACCGTTGGTGCGTCAGGAGCAGTTGTGTCTGTAACGGTAGTAGTAGTAGTTTTTGAAGTATTCCCGTTATCATCTGTAGCTGTAGCTAAGATTTCTTCGCCGCCTTCTAGTTCTACACCTGTTGGAATATCAATTGTGAAATTCCCTTGATCATTCGCTGTACCCGTAGCAGTTGTACCGTCAGGGAACGTTACAGTTACTGTTGAACCAGGTTCTGCTTGGCCTGTAACTTGAGTAGCGTCACTAGTCACGTCATTCACTGTTGGTGAGTCTGGAGCTGTTGCATCAATAACTGTTGTTTCTGTACTTTCTGATTCATTTCCAGATTCATCTCTTGTACTAGCAGTTATGTTTTCTCCACCTACTAGATTCAAATTCGAAGGTATTTCAATTGTATAGTTACCGTCTTCATCAACTTTACCCGTAGCAGTTGTACCATCAGGGAACGTTACAGTTACTGTTGAACCAGGTTCTGCTTGACCTGTAACTTGCGTATCGTCACTTGATACTCCGTTAACAACCGGTGCGTCTGGCGCTGTTACATCAGTAGCAGTTGTTGTAACAGTTACTGAATCGCGTCCTCTATTATCCGTCGCTTTAACTTGAATTTCTTCGCCACCGTTTAGATCAACATTAGATGGAACATCAATTGTGTAATTACCTTGGTCATCTGCAGTACCCGTAGCAGTTGTGCCGTCAGGGAAGGTAATTGTAACTGTATTACCTGCATCCGCTGTACCAGTGATTCGTGTATCATCACTAGTCACGTTATTAATTGTAGGTGCTGTTGCTGTATCTTCACCTGTAACTGTTGTCGTACCTGGTCCAGATACATTACCAGCTTCATCTGCTGATACAGCTTCTATTTTATTACCATTTCTTAAATCAACATTTGATGGTATTTCGATTGTATAATTCCCTTGATCATCCGCTGTACCCGTAGCAGTTGTGCCATCAGGGAACGTTACAGTTACTGTTGAATTTGGTTCTGCTGTACCATTAACTTCAGTGGCATTTGTGTCAACTTCATTTATTGTTGGTGCGTCTGGAGCAGTCGCATCAACAACTGTTGTAGTTGCACTTTCAGATTCATTACCTTCTGCGTCACTTGAAGTAGCGCTAATTGTCTCGCCGCCTTTGAGTGACATATTCTCTGGAATGTCTACTGTATAGTTTCCGTTACTATCTGTAGTACCCGTAGCAGTTGTGCCATCAGGGAACGTTAATTTAACTGTTGAATTTGGTTCTGCTGTGCCGTTTATTACTTTGTCATTACTTGTTACATCATTAACTGTCGGTGCATCTGGCGCCGTAGTATCAACAACCGTTGTTGTACTTGGCTCAGATTCATTGCCAGTTTCATCTGTAGCAGTCGCCGTAAACGTCTCGCCACCTTCTAGATTTACTTCTGATGGAATATCTACTATGAAATTACCTGCATCGTCTGCAGTTGTTGATGCTTTTCCACCACCAGGGAATGCAACTGTCACAGTTGAACCAGGTTCTGCTTGACCTGTAACTTGTGTTGCATCTGTATTTACTTCATCTAATGTTGGTGCATCTGGCGCTGTCGCATCTGTTACTGTGATTTGATCAGATACATCACTTGTTTTGCCGTCCTTACTAGCTGTTGAAGTTAATACTGTACCTGCTTCTAAAGGAGTATCAACATTAATTGCTGCACTTGTATCATCTGCTGGAATTGTTACAGTACCTAAAACATTATTATTACTATCTGTTACTGTCACAGTTGAACCTGACGTACCATTTACAACAATTTGTTGATCGTTATCGTCAACAGGATCAATAGATGGTGCTGGTAGTTTAGAATTATCAACAATTTCAAAAGTGTTTACTTCATCATTATCATAATTTGGTGAATCAATTGCAATAGTATAGGTACCTTCTGGTGAATTTGGAATTGACACTGAGAATGTGCCATCTGAATTTACAGTTGTTGTACCAACTGTTGTGCCCTCTGCATTAATTACTTTAGCTGTTTGTGTTGCTGCACCTTCTTTAAGAGGAACAGAACCAGAAACGACTGTGTCTTCTGTTGTAATATCTGCTGCTTGCGGTTTGCCTACAAGTGGTGATGTTTTGTAATTTATAACTTCATCGCCATCATTCTTACCATCGCCATCAGTATCTTCGCTTTCTGCATCAGATAATGATACTTGACGTTCATATCTATCTAATAGACCATCTTTATCATAATCTTGTAGCGCTAGTGTTGAAGTACCTAAAGTATTATTAATTAATGCCCCTTTACTATCCGTTAAATAACCAGCAAATGTGAAGTTTTCTTTTTGTTTTGTTGTTTCTCTAATCAAATTACCTTCTGAATCATATTTTGCATCTTTTGTTAAAATGTTATTTACGCTTTGATTCAATTTAAGTACGACTCTAACGCCTACAGTTTCTGGTAATGCATTATTAAATTCGATTAGTTTGTTTAAATTGTCACTCGTAATTGTGCCATTACCAACCTCGTCAATGGTTAAGTCAGCAACTTTATTTTTGGCATCATAATTTTTGTCAAAACCCTTTAAGCCTTTATAATCGTATTGATGCAATTCTACACCTTCGATATATGGTAGTAAGTCTTTATCAATTTGATAATTGTATGACCATTGGTTAGCTTTTGTTTTACTATATGAGAAAATACCGTTCTTCATGATTTGTTGGTCAATTAAAATACCACCAAATTCTCCAACATCTTTATTATATGTAGCTGAACCGCTACTTGCTTTAAATGCATTATTATTTTCTGTAGATACATTATTTTCTAAATTAACTAAATCATTATCAGCTTTTGTTAAGAAATAACCACTGCTTTCAGAAGTACGAACAATTTTATTTTCTTTAGAATCTCGAACAAACACCTGATAATTCAATTTATTATTAGATAAATTGCCAGCGTTAGATACGATATTACCAACTGTATCGTCCAATTCTATTTTGCCATTCTCAGCAGTATATTGTGAAAGAATTTCTGCGCCTCCAAATAAACCATCATTTGCACGAATAAAGTTGACTTCCCAAGTATCTGTTAGATTACCATTTTCATCTTTAATTCTTACAAACTCAACGGGTTTATTTCTTCCAGAAGGATTCGCTGAAATTTTAGTGACATGCTCAGCAATAATTGGATCTAATTTCAAATCAATTTTATATCTGTTTCCAGAGTTTGCTCCTGACATGTAACTATGTAGGTCAAATGGAATTATATTACTATTTAATGCGTCATCAGAATCTAATTTACCTGGATCAAATAACATTGAAGCAAATGTATAATTATCTGTGTAACCTAAAGGTTTTTGTAGTTCTTCATCTTGGTTAACTGCTGCACGCAATGCTGTTGGTGTAGCCATAGCACGGAACATAGTTCTTTGTGGTGTTGCTAAAGTTTCTGTTTTTTTCTTATTGTTCGCCATTTCAATTAATGACGCTCTTAAAATTTCTGTATTAATTTCTTCATCTGTTGCTTTATCATAGTCAATGTTAGCATTTTCCATGATTTTTTTGGTTTCTGAATCGGACAGTTGACTATTTAAGAAAGATTCAACTGTATCCTTCTTATTTTCTGAAGAAGATAAGTTACTTTCTAATTCAGATTCTTCATTTTTATCAGTTTTATTATTCTTTAATTCTAATTCTTTATTTTTATCAGCTATTTCAGTAGTAGCTTTTTCTTCTTTTGCTACTTCTTCTTGTTGTTTATCTGGCTCTTTAATTGAATTAGATGATTTGTCTGATTGTTCTTTTTTAGTTTGAGAATCTTCAGAAGATTGTGATGATGTATTCGTTGATTCTTCTTGAGTATTTGAGTCCTCTTTAATGTTATCATCATCTTGTGCAGTATCGTTGTCTTTATTATTTTGTTCTTTGGTAGATGCATCTTCATCTATTGCTGTTTCTGATGTTTCATTTGTGTCTTTTTTAGTTTGAGGAACTTCAGAAGATTGTAATGATGTATTCGTTGATTCTTCTTGAGTATTTGAGTCCTCTTTAATGTTATCATCATCTTGTGCAGATTTATTTTCCGATGTTTCTTTTGTTTCATCTGTTTTCACACTGTCATTCGTAGATTCAACAGCAGTGTCATTGGAATTTTCTGATTTGTCAACTGTCTGAGCACTATTTTGTACTTGCGCATTGTTGTCATCTTCAGTAGTAACATCTTTTTCTGATTCTTTAATATTTTTTATGTCTAATGCTTCACCTTTGTCTTGGCTCTTAACATCTTCTTTTGTGATCGTATCTAATTCTGCTGCTTGCGCCTCACTTCCAATTCCAAAAACAAGTGTTGCTCCCACAAGCAACGACGCAGTACCCACTGTGAATTTTCTGATAGAGTACTTATTTAACTTGTTTGGTAATAAACCTTGTTTATTCCCCATATTTACTCACCCCAAAATAAATTTTTTTACAACTTTATCACACTATTGAAAGTTAATATACATCTAATTATGTACATTTCAAAAAATTTGAATTAAAGTTGTATCTCTATATATAATACTTAATGCATATAGATAATTCTACCCAATAGATGAAAATAACATAAACTTTAATATTTTTACATTTAAAATAAAGATAGGATCGAATCACTTGTGTAGAGTCTTTCGGTTTTTGTTTATTGCTAAATTTTATACTGCATTGAAATATATGAGAGAAAATAGATTTATAATTTAAGTGAAAATTATAATAATAAAACGAACGTGACAAATATAGAACTCAAACAGTTATAAGCAGATCTTATGATAACACTGATAACTATAAATTTATTAATCCATCTAAAAGAAATATGAAAGAACTGAATAACACTTTTAATTTATTACCTAAAACGTCGTCCTGGAGATACCCAAGAGAGGCTAAATAAATTAAGTGTGACAGTACAGTGTAAAGAACAATTACAATATTCGATATGTAGTAAAAATATATTTAGTGTAGTTTCAAAAAATGTATAAAAATTAGGTGTTTATAAGGGAGGATTACAATAGATAACAGTATCTAAAAAATTGAGAACAACATTTGGAATTTATATGACAAAGTAATAAAAAAGCAATACTAAAAATTTCATTGTTTCTATCTAAGAATATGGCTATGTAGAAAGAATAAAAACTTCTTTATTATCTTCATCAATTGTGTAAACAACTCTGTGCTGATAGTTCATTTTTATTGAAAAAGGATTAATAGGATTAATTATTCAACATAATTCAACTTATCAGAAGTACATATGTTTTAAAAGATACAGATGGTATAATGATAAAGTCGCCTATCTCTCAGGCGTCAATTGACGAAGAGAGGAGGTGCATTACTTTGCTAATCATTTTCGTTCACATCATAGCACCAGTCATCAGTGGCTGTGCTGTTGCGTATTATACTTATTGGCTTAGTAAACGCAACAAATAATCAATAGGCGACTTATAAGCCAGCATCGAAAAAATCCCCACACTATTGCAGTAGTGTGGGGATTGGTGCATTAATTGTTAATCATTTTCGTTATTTAGATTATAACACTGTTTAATAGAGGAATGCAAAATAGTTTATTGATTACTAACTAGTGAGTGATCTTTAATAAAGATACTATTTCACTAGAGGGAATGCCTATCTTAAACATTATAAAAGATTTATGAAGTTGAAGAACAAAATTGGAGATATTAAATATATTATCTTTTTGATATGTAGGTTTTTCTGATGGTGGAAAATAATGAGAATAATAATGTCTATAATCCTTCAAATAATCATGTAACTTTTCGTCATAATTAACAATGCTTTTTAAATAATTTTGTAACTCGTTATCTAATGAGTGAAATAAATCTTTATATCTATCTATTAAAATGATTTGCTGATTTGATACGAGCCTTCTATGCAAACCTTCATTTATTTTTAATAAGTCAACTAGATAATGTTCAATAAATTTTGGCGTATACATTAACTTAATATAATTTGAAAATATATCTTGAAACGAATCATGATTATTATAAAAAAAAGAATAAATATTTGATAAATATTTATTAAGGAAGTCTTTTGTAACGTACGTAATTTTTGTTTTATGGTGCTCCTTAAAATTGAATGGTAAATCTACAAAAACCCTAAAAGCTTCTTTTTTAGAATACAATATGATACTTTCAATTTTATGTTTTTCATTAGTTATAAAGCTAAAAATGTAAGCAATATTAAGGGCATCTGAAATACATTTATCACTAGTTAAATTGTTTTTATACTCAAATTTTAGTGAATTCTCATATTGAAAGGTGATTTCGTTAAATCTAGTTCTTTTACGATTTATTTTACAAGCTGAAGAAAGACGAACTTCATTCAATGAAATTATTTCTTTCTTTAGATTAGCTTTATCGATAGAAATAGTATATTCATTATTTGTTTGATCCCTTTTAATATCAAATGGTATGTGATTTATATTTTCTTTTAGACCACTAAATTTAACACTTATGCTATCAAAAGTTTTAGGAATCTCTGTATGAGAAATAGATACCCAAATTTGAGTGAATAAATACTCATATTCGTTACTTCCTGAAAAATTTATAGTATGCCTCGATAAAATGCCGTTTCTAAGATACAATGTTTCTCCTTTTGCAGTAATAAATTGGCATTGGTTTATTCTTTCTTCATAATCCATATCAGTATTAAATAATAATTGATAATTACTACCATCACTTTTTAAAATTCCAGCTTCCTTAAAATCAGATATAATTAATGTTCCAGATATTTCAAAAGTATCAGTATTACTAATTTTTTTTAATTTCATTAATAAACTCCTTGCTTACCAATATAAAATAGTATTTATATTATATCATTTAATTTCAGAGTGTATGTGCTTTTAGAGTACACCTTAATCATACAAAGTGAGTTATTGAATTTACAGTAACTAGAATGTGTGATTAGGATGTATATTAATTATGAGGTGAAAATTAATGATTGTTGGTTATGCGAGAGTATCATCTATTGACCAAAATTTAGAAAGACAACTCGAAAATTTAAAACTATTTGGTGCTGAAAAAATATTTACAGAAAAACAATCGGGAAAGTCAGTAGAAAACAGCCCTATATTTCAAGAAGCACTTAATTTTGTGAGAATGGGAGATAGATTTGTCGTATAATCAATTGATCGTTTAGGTCGTAATTACGCTGAAGTGATCCATACCGTTAATTATTTAAAAGACAAAGAAGTTCAATTGATGATTACCAGCTTGCCTAGGATGGATGAAGTCATTGGCAAGCCATTATTATATAAAGAAAACCATGCGCTATGCGTATGGTTCAGAAAAGGTTTTACCGTTATCTAAAAAAACATCTCATCATGCTAGAATATATATTGGTCAGCCAACCAAAATATTCAACACGAGGAGATGCTTTTTAATGTCATCTGACACAAACAGTTTAGCACATACAAAATGGAATTGTAAGTATCACATAGTCTTTGCACCAAAATATAGAAGACAAGTGATATATGGAAAAATCAAAAGAAATATTGGAGTTATTTTACGTCAACTATGTGAAAGAAAAGACGTGGAAATAATAGAAGTAGAAGCAAGTAAAGATCCTATTCATATGTTAGTTAGTATTCCACCTAAATTAGGAGTATCATCATTTGTTGGGTATTTAAAAAGAGGCAGGTCAATTAGAACAAGGTCTTAACAGTTATTTTGGTTTAATTGAAAAACTGCCAGATAGTGTAGCAAACAATGGGATAGACTTAGGAGTTAAATGGTTAAATCAAAATAAAGGTCAGGATTATAAGGGATATAAGTATATAGCTACAGACAGAAATATTCAATTAGTTCCAAATGGTAAAACTATTGTTACATATGGTAAAGGAGCATGTGTTCTAGCTATTGGTAATGCTATTGCACAAAATGCAATACCTTGGGCTAAGATATTAAAAGTCAAAAAAACAACTAAAGCTGTTGGTGGTATTCAAAAATTATCTGGGAAAATCAAAGTAGCATATAAACATCAAAGAAACCTTGGTAAATCAAGGAAAGTAACATTAAAATCTGGAACAAAAGTAGCTATGAAAGCTTTTCCTAAAGCTACTAGACAAGTTGTACTTGAATTATTTTCTTTAGGAAGAGTAGCCACAGCTTGTTTTGGTTGGTAAAGTAACAAAATATTCATTCAAGGTATATATTAGTGAACGACTTTTTAATTTGTTTTTAAGAAGTCATTTTTTAATTATAGAAACAATATTGCGTATTTAATAGTACATATAGATGAAACTACGACGCATATACACTTTGATATAAAGATATTATTACTGTAGCGTTGGTTAATTATTTAAAATTTCAAATACTTGAAGAATTGCCATATCAAACAAAAAGTTATTTAAATAATTTTGAAGTTAAAGATATTCGTATCATTAAAAATTTTTACTAAAAGGAAAAAAGCTTTTTAATAATACATATTACCGTTTAGAAGATGTTGAATTTTAAATTATTAATGTTTTAAAAGGTTTTAAAGCGATGTTGCTACAAAAGAATGAAACAGTTGAAGCTATGTAAGGTTAGTTAATGCAATCGATTAAAACTGAACTAGAAGAAATACATGCGCTAAATATGCGTCGTTAAAATATACCTAAATATTATTTTTAATGAATAATTCAAATATTCTTTCATAAATTCAAATTATTTTGGTGTTTTTAAAGAAGAATACCCCTGTAAGAACTAAAAGTTAGAGCTACTTTTTGAATGATTTTATGTCAATTTTTAATTTGCATGTAGATGGGCAGTGTTTAAAAAATTCGACACTGGTTTTGCTCAAATTTTGTTTTTGAAATTAAAATATATTTATTTAGCTCTCATTAAACTTAATATATTTTTAATTAGTTTAAGAGTCCTATATATAGGGAAAAAGATATATGATATTTTATGTAATATTAAAATAAAGGAGATTAAATTATGAAAAAATTATTGGTTTGGTAGTAAGTATTGTTGTTTTAATTACTTTATCTGCCTGCGGGATTGAAAAAACTAAAACATTTGTTGGGGAAAAAGATAATGTGAAAATGAAGGTAACTTATACATATAAAGGGGACAAAGTAATTAAACAAAAATCTGTAAATACTTTGAAATATAGTGATTTTGGTTTTAATGATGATACATCTAAAAAAATGCTTAAGAAAGAAATAAAGAGACAAAGTGAAAAAATGAAAGACATTAAAGGTGTAAAGGAATCTATTAAAGAGAATGATGAAGGGCTTGTAGAAACTACAACTATAGATTTAAAAAATGCTGATATGACTACTTTAGAAGCTGAAGGTATTATTAGTACTTCTGATAATAAAGGGAAAGGCTTTAGTATGAAGAAAACTGAGAAGAAAATGAAAAAAGATGGTTTTAAAGAAAAAGAAGACTAATTTTGACTTAATATATTTTATACACTTGGAATAACGTTAGCAAAAAGCTAGCGTTATTTTTTATTTTTAACTTCTTTGTAATTATAATGTTCAACAGGAGTGATTGCTCAAATTTTTGTTTGTGAAACACATTTATATTTATTTGGTTCTCATTTGCGTTTTAAGGGCTAATTTAAAAAAATATATAAATAACTTTAATTCTTTAAAATGCCCCTTTAAAATTAAAAATAAAGGTATTTAAAATTCAAATAGTTCTGTGATAAATTTTATTTAAAAAGGAGCTTTAAATATTTTGGAATTTTTGTATGTTTGTAAAAAAATCATAGATATTTTAGTTGCTTTAGCAACAATTTTTGAAGAAAAAACAGCGAAATTATTAGTGAAAATCACAAAGAAAGAGAAAAAATAGAACGTGACATTTATGCCGAGAAAATTTATTGATTGTTAAGGGTTCCGAGGTTCAACGTCAATAAAGCAATTATTTATTTGTATCTAATTCATTAAGTTTGAAAGCATATCTGCTATATATGTTTCAGTGAATGCTGCTAGTATGACCAATGGTAAACATACAAATAAATATGCTTTCAAGAGGTTAAATAAACTTGTTTTGAAAGAGGGATTTTCCTTTTTTTCTTTTCTGAGCAGGTTGGTTAGTTTTCTTATAATTGATTTATTTAGCATATAAAGACCGCTAGTAAATATACAAAAAATCATAATTTCCAAAGTGTAATGTGGTATATAAGCGATTAAATTGGTCAGACCTTTGTATGTATCAAAATGGATGAAAAACCAAATAGTATTCCAGGAATAATAACCGATACTATTAAGTTTATAGTATATAAAAATGGTATTGGTATTAATGCTAATAAAAGCATTTGTGTTGGTACATGAAAGCCATTATTTTGTATAAAACCTCAAACTTATTTTAGTCCTTGTGCTTTACTAACGTTTTCGGGTGAACTGGAGCCTAATTGTTTTATAAATTCTTCTGAAGGATGAAAAATTAAAGCAATAGGAATTGTTACTAGTAATAAAGCCGTTGATAATATAAAGATTTTTAATGCTCTTTTAAAATAATTTTGATCTTTGATATTCAGCATAATTAACCCTTTCTTTCTTCTTTTCTTGATTACCCCCCATTTTGCCATATAATTCACGAGACGCTTTAAAACTTGACTTGGCATAATCTCACTTTTCTCAACTGAACGTTTTTCAGCGTAATTGATGACCCATGACGTCGATTTGGTGGCACTTAATTTAGTCGTTGCTATTGTTATCACGCGCTTTTTTCTTTTGATATGATATATATAAATCAATACCAGTGATAAAAGTTAAAAGTGAAAAACACAAAATCACCGGAAATTGTGGATCAAAGAAAATAAAACAAAACAATGTAATTAAACACAGCAAAAATAAAATAGCACTTACAATCATTTTTATTTTTGGATCATGTTCCATATCTCATCAATCCTTTCGCATAATTCGAAGATATTTCGATTTAATGCTTTGTAATTTGGTGCTTCATGTTGATGTTGGTTGCAATATTTCGCAATTTGATTGACATTTGCGCCCAACAGTTGCGTCTTTAGCCACTATTATAAATTTTATAAATAAATAAGAAAAGTTAAATTATATATTTAAATATACTATGATTTTTTGTAAGGTATAAATAGAAAAATATTAGAAGGCTAATTCATGTTAAATTCTTCGAAATTATTTAAAGGATTAGATAGTATTTTAATTGCGTCTAGTTTAGCTGTTTCACCAGTAATTGTAAGTGAAAATATTGCTAATGCTGATTCGACACAATATAGTGCTAATCAAGCTGATCAAGAGGATTACAAAATCAATCAAAATATTGCCAATATTATTTATAATAATCTCGAAAAAAATGATAAAGATGAATTACAAATTATTGATAAAGAATATTTAAAGAATGAACTAAGTGATTCTGGTTTAGATATTACGGTTAAAGATGTTGAGAATTATATAGAGCAATATAATAAAACTATGCAAGGAAAAAATGGTGAAAAAGCGAAGAAAAATTTGATTGCTTTTAATAAAGAAATTGAAAAACAACAACAAAAAAATGATACGAGTACAAGTAATAGAGATGCTTGTGATGCTTTAACTGTAACTGGTTTTGCTCATACTACAGCTACAACAAGAGCAATGGCAGCATTAGGAGTTAGCGGACCTGTTGGCTGGGGAGTTGGAGCAGGAATAGGCGCATTATATGTTGGAGGATCTATTGCTTGTAATCATGCGTAGGTGAAAAGATGAAAAAAATTAATAAATAAATATTTTTTACTATAAGTCAAGCAACTATCTTATTTATTTTTGCACTCCCAATGACAAACTTATTGAGTAAAAGTCTTTTACTTTATATTTTATTATTTATTACCATAATTGGAAGTACGTTTTTTATTGAACGTGATTTAAGCAAAAAATATTCACTACAGGAAAAAGCAAAAAAATATGTTTTACGTTGTTACCTATTAATATAGTAGTCGTTCTTATATTCTATATATTTATACTTTAATATTATACTGAATATATAAGATCAAACTATGGCACGTCAAATATTTTAATATTTGATGTGCCATATATTTTATGGGAGAGAAAATATGAAAAAGAGTAACGTAATTTTAATAATATGTCTCGTTTTTATTTTAGTAGGATGCTCAGAAGAAAAAGAAAATAAAATAATTATTTATGGAGACTACAAGTGTCCTTATTGTAAAAAAGTAGAAACTGATATTGTACCTAAATTACAAAAAGATTATATTGATAAAGATAAAGCTAGCTATAAATTTGTAAATATGGCATTCTTAGGTAAAGATGCAATCAAAGGATCTAGAGCTGGTCATGCAGTTCAAAATATTGCCCCTAATCATTATTTAGAATTTTAAAAATTAATTTTTTTAAAACAACCTAATCATGAAAATGAGTGGTTAACTGAACAATTAATTGACTGACAAATTGATAAACTCAATATTAATAATAAAAAAGCTAGAAAAATTAAAAAAGATTATAAAACTAAAAATAGTCAATCCTGGAAAGATGCTCAGAAAGATATAAAACTTTATAAAGATAAAAAGATTAAAGAGGCACCAACTGTTTATGTAAATGGTAAAAAGTTGAAAGACCCATATAGTTATGCAGAATATAAAAAGTATTTGAAGTAAATTAATTTAAAAAAGGGTGATTATATACAGTAAATCATTGTAATGAAGAATTAAGTAATGCGTTAGAGTATATCAAACATAATAAAGCTGGAAATCAGGCTAATTTTCAAGATGAAGGCTATCATCAAAAAGTGATTAATGGTATCAGAGGTAATATTAAATTAGCACATAAAAATATGTTAGATTATATTGATGAATTTTCAAAAAATGATATTAAAAATGTATTAGAAAAAATAGTTGAAATTGAAGGAATACTACATCAAAGAAATGAATAAGCTATACAAATTAACTACCCATAATTAGTAGTTATGTCAACTAACTCAAAAGACACAAACACCTTAAGAACAGTGTTTGTGCCTTTTGTCTGTGATTATCGTTTGTTCAGGTTTTATACATACCAGTAACCACACGTTTTCATGAATAAAGTTTTTGTATCTTTATTCAATCTTAAGTGTCTAAAAAATAGATGATTTAATCCCGGCTATTATTTAGACGTTCATTATATACTTATTTAACTTGTGACGATATATCGTATTTAGCTGTTGCATACACTTGTAAAGTTTCTTGGCATAATCGCGAGTACGATTTTAAACTAAAATAGTAAATGATCTTGATAAAGTACAAAGAGGATTTGTAGTATATTTTTTTAATTATTCACATTTACTTTTTAAAAGTTGATAAGCTTTTTTGAATAGAAATAATATTAGTCCCTCTTAAAATTAAAAATAAAGGGATTTAAAATACCAAGAATATTTATGATAAAGTTTTTTAGGGAGATATAAAATTTTTTGTAATCATTTTAGTAATTACTTCATGGCATTTGTTTTAAGAGAATATAAAAATGGTAATCAAGATGGGACTAAAACTCAAACTGTTATTTTACGACGTATTTATGTCAATACAACAAAGTCTTTAATAGACTTAGAATTAAAAAGAGTTTTTGGATGACTTTAATGATTTTAATAATCTTTTTATTGATTAATGCTTTGCCAGCTTTTTATTTTAGAAGAAAGTATTTAAATTTAAATAGGTGCTAGTTTGGCAACAACTGCATTACTATCTTCTAATCCTATTGGTTGGGCTATACTCGGTGGAATCGCTGCTGGTACTCTTATTACAGCAGTTTCTGATTTAGCTTATCAAAATAATTGGTTTGGTACTAGAGATGGTGTTGATTGGGCTGGTCATCAAATTGACAAAGGAATTGATAAATATATTGATTTTAAAACTAAGGAAATTACCTTGAAAGCAAAGGGTGCATTATATATGAAAAACAAGTTACAGGATAGTTCTCAAGAGATTGTCGAAGGTGTTGAAAATGGTGCCAACTATTTTAGTAATAAAGCAAAAAAAGTCGAAAGAAATGTTGGTGAAGCTGTCAACAATGTCAAAAAAGTAGCAAATCCAATGAAATGGAGTTGGTGAAACAAGATGGATTATGTATACACAATTTATAAAAATCCTAGATATAAAATTATCCAAAAAGATAATCGTTATTTAATGGTCGATTTAGAACAAAATTGGTATTCATACCTATGCCCTATGTTGAATTGGTTTATTCCTATTAAATACACCGAGTTGACTTATCAAGAATTTAATAATATAAATATTTTTAATAATCGTAGCCACAATAGTCAAGGTATAATGGCTGCTGGCGTTGGCGTCACTATAAGTGTGCTATTAAGAAGTGTTGTGGGTTTCATGGATATTAATATTAGTCGAATTTGGATAGTTTTTATGTTTTTAATTGGATTTGTTGCTGTGATCACACTTCGTTTATCTATAAGAAAGAAGTTAAATCATCCAGCATTTAATAAAAAGAGTAAACAAAAAGTAAGACTAATTCCAGTAT
>ERZ1023442.196-NODE-196-length-14658-cov-7.731494_pt1 | contig 14658 bp, 13 predicted proteins | sample MGYA00380521_ERZ1023442 | MGnify/ENA primary metagenome ERZ1023442 (study PRJEB33173, sample SAMEA4830294) | metagenome | study: EMG produced TPA metagenomics assembly of the PRJEB25223 data set... | reverse complement strand
GGTTTCAAAAAATACCAAAACAAAGTAAACGAAATGCCAAATATTGAATATTAATATTTAAAGCCAAGATATTTCTGTGTAGAAGTATCTTGGTTTTTTGTATACATACAATTTGTTGGATAAATCACAACGGATGTAACGAATGAAAAGGGTTATTTGTTAAGTATAAGTTTTTTAAAATATAAAATAATTTATCTCGAGTGGACATATAATGACTGTTCAATATTATATAATGTACGGATAAAGAATTCTGAATCATGTTATCGGAATTGGGGTAATACTGGCCCAAATAATTGGGAAAAAACTACACATTGCGTATTGATGTAGTCTATTTGGCACGCATTTACATGATATTTACATAAATTTAAACATATATTCGAAGTAATATTTTAAGATGAAGTGTAATGGTTTTGTTAATTGTAAAAAATATGTTTTGTCAAGTTGAAGAAAAACAAAATTAATTCACAATTACAAAGAATAATATTAATTATATTTTAAAATTTTGTTGTAAAAACCATGTTAAAAATATAAAATTAATATCGAAATTAGAATTTGGAGGTTGTCATGGAAAATACAGTCGATTTTACAAAAATATGGGGAATCATTCAAAAAAATTGGAAATTATTAGTATTGTTACCAATAGCTTTTTTACTTATTAGCTTAATTTATACTTTTCTAATTGCTAGTCCTAAATATGAAGCTTCTACACAAGTACTTGTTAATGAGAAAGAAAAAAGTGATAACATGCAAGCTCAGCAAGTACAAAGTAATATTCAATTAGTTAATACATATTCAGAAATTGTTAAAAGTCCGAGAATTTTAGATGAAGTTGCAAAAGAACATAAAGAATATTCATCATCTCAATTAAATAAAATGGTTTCGGTTAATACTGAAGCACAATCACAAATATTGAATATAAGTGTTAAAGAGAATAGTCCTAAAAAATCAGAACAGCTTACGAATGATGTAGCTAAAGTATTTAAAAAAGAAATTCCAGTTATTATGAATGTGGATAATGTTAGTGTGCTTTCAAGTGCTGAAGGAACAGCTACTAAAGTTTCTCCTAAAGCAATAGTTAACATCATTGGCAGTTTATTGCTAGGTTTAGTACTTGCAATTATAGTTATAGCTTTCAAAGAAGTATTTGATAAAAGAATTAGAACTGAAGAAGACGTTGAAAAAGAACTTCAAATACCAGTATTAGGATCTATACCTAAAATCAAGTAGTTAAGGAGAAAAAATATTTATGGCAAAAAAAGAAGTTGGAAAAAAATTAGAAACACCTCTTTATGCGCATGATAAACCTAAATCTATTACTAGTGAAAAATTTAGAGGTATTCGTTCCAATATTATGTTTTCAGGAGCAAATGAAGAAATAAAAAGTATCATTATTACTTCAGAAAAACCGGCGGCAGGAAAAAGTATAATTTCTGCAAATATAGCAATTTCTTACGCACAAGCTGGCTTTAAAACTTTGATTATTGATGGAGATATGCGAAAACCAACGCAACAATATAATTTTGAAACAGCTAACTACGATGGGCTTTCTAATTTAATTATTGGCAAAAGTGATTTTGATAAAGCGATTCGTAGTACAAGAGTTGAAAATTTAGATTTATTAACATCTGGACCAGTACCACCTAACCCGTCGGAATTGGTTGCATCTGATAGATTTAAGGAAATTTATAATCAGTTAATGGATATGTATGATTTTATTTTAATCGACACGCCACCAGTTACTTCTGTTACAGATGCGCAAGTATTTTTACAGCTCGTTAAAGATTGCGTAATGATTATCGATACTGAAAAAAATAATAAAAATGAAATTAAAAAAGCAAAACAACTAATAGAACAAGCAGATGGACACATTATTGGCGCTGTTTTAAATAAGACAGAAAGAGACAAATCATCAAATTATTATAACTACTACGGAGATGAAGATTAAAATGATAGATATGCATAATCACGTCTTAATTGATGTCGATGACGGTCCAAAAAATAAAGAAGAAATGCTTGATTTACTTAACCAAGCAAAAGATGAAGGGGTTACAGAGGTTATTGCAACCCCTCATCATTTAAGTCCTGCTTTTGATAATGAGTATAAAATTGTAGAGCGGAAGCTACATGAACTTTTAAATTTAGAAGAGATTAAAGACTTAGGTATTAAGATATATCCGGGACAAGAAATTAGAATAAGTGATCAAATTATTCAACAACTAGAAAAAGGCGAGGCTATTGGGTTGAACCATTCGAAGTACTTGTTAATCGAGTTTCCTTCTGGACGGGTTCCACACTATACGAATCGTCTTTTCTTTGAATTACAATCTAAGGGATACGTACCTATTATCGCTCATCCTGAACGCAATAAAGAAATAAGCCAAAACTTGGATGTTTTATTTGATTTAGTTAATGGGGGAGCATTAAGTCAACTTACTTCTGCTTCACTGTTAGGGGTACATGGCAAAAAACTACAAAAAATTTCTATTCAGATGATTGAAAATAATTTAGTTCACTTTATTGCATCAGATGCTCATCATGTATCTCAAAGACCATTCATAATGAAAAGCCTACACAGTAACAAAAAACTCAAAAAATATGAAAAAAACATAGAAAATTTAATTAATAACGCAAAGTACATTGTTAATAATGAGGATGTAAAAAGGAAGCAACCTACTCAAGATTACAATGAGAGAAAGTTGTTCGGATTATTTTAAAAGGAAAGTAAGTTAAGGGGGAAAGACGTGTGGATAAGTTAAGCGCGAGAGGACGTCTTCTAATATTAATTATAATTGATTCATTAATAGTAGCTTTTTCAGTTTTTATCTGCTATACCATTTTACAACCATTTTTTGAAGGTTATTCACGTAATTTATTGATTGTTAATTCAATTGTTTTATTAATTTCTCATCATGTCTTTGCATATATATTTAATCTTTATCATCGTGCTTGGGAGTACGCTAGTGTTAATGAACTTCTATTAATCGTAGAGTCGGTTACATGCTCAATTATCACAACGATGATTTTAGTTCCAATCTTTACTGCACATCCACCGTTCTTCAGATTATATTTAATAACTTGGATGATGCATTTGATTCTTATAGGTGGTTCAAGAATATCGTGGCGAGTTGCTAGAGGATTTGTCGTAGGGAAAAAACAAAAGAAAAAACCAACGCTAATTGTAGGCGCCGGTCGCGGTGGTTCTTTATTAATCCGTCAAATGTTGAGAAGTCCAGAAATGGGGCTTGAACCAGTATTAGCTGTTGATGATGATCTGGAAAAACGTAAACTTACCATTGCAGGTGGCGTTAAAGTACAAGGTACGATAAATGATATACCTAATTTAGTGAATAGATATAGAATTAAACGAATTATCATTGCTATTCCAACTCTGAGTGCAAATCGTCTGAAAGAAATAAATGATATTTGTAATAGTACAGGGATAGAACTATTTAAAATGCCTAGTATAGAACAAGTACTTGCTGGTGAATTAGAAGTAAACCAACTTAAGCGTGTTGAAGTTGAAGATCTATTAGGTCGCGAACCCGTTGAGCTAGATATGGCGATGATTTCTAAAGAATTAACGCACAAAACTGTTCTTGTTACAGGCGCCGGTGGTTCAATCGGTTCAGAAATTTGTAGACAAGTTTGCAAATTTGAACCAGAACGAATTTTACTATTAGGACATGGAGAAAATAGTATTTATTTAATAAATCAAGAATTAATAAATCTATATAAAGATAAAATTGAACTTATTCCTATTATTGCTGATGTACAAAATGCAGCTAGAATGGAAGAAATAATGCATACATATAAACCATATGCAGTTTATCACGCAGCAGCACATAAACATGTGCCATTAATGGAATATAATCCAATAGAAGCATTTAGAAATAATGTGTTAGGTACTAGAAATACTGCAGTTGCAGCCAAAAAAGCTGGTGTAAGAAAGTTCGTTATGGTATCAACAGATAAAGCAGTTAATCCACCAAATGTAATGGGAGCGTCTAAGCGTATAGCAGAAATGGTAGTACAAAGCCTTAATGATGAAAATAGTGAAACAAATTTTGTTGCTGTAAGATTTGGTAATGTTTTAGGTTCTCGTGGATCAGTAATTCCATTATTTAAAAAACAAATTGCAGCGGGCGGTCCAGTAACTGTTACACATCCAGATATGACAAGATACTTCATGACAATTCCAGAAGCCTCACGATTGGTTTTACAAGCTGGAGCGTTGGCTCAGGGTGGAGAAGTCTTTGTTTTAGATATGGGGCAACCAGTTAAGATAGTTGATTTAGCTCGAAATTTAATTAGACTTAGCGGTAAAACTGAAGATGAAATTCAAATTAAATTTAGTGGCATTCGACCAGGTGAAAAAATGTATGAAGAATTATTAAATGAAAACGAAATACATCCAGAACAAGTATACGAAAAAATATATAGAGGAAAAGTTAAAGAAATGAGTGAAGAGGAAGTAAAAAAAATTATAGATAAATTAAATACTCATTTCGACAAGCAATTAATCATTGATTATGCTAATGAACATTTCTCTACTGAAAATAATTAGTACAGTAGGTGATACAAGTTGTATAAATCATCAAAAATAAATTTAATTTTAATAACCATATTTACATTTTCATCTTTAAGTATTTCAATTTACTTGTTTTTTAATAGAGGAGACATGTTAAAAGGGTATGAAAATATGTATTTACTACCCTTAGCTTTTATTTTTTCTTATTGGTTGGTTATTAGAAAAACATTAAATAAACATGGAATTAGTTTTTTCTTAGCTGTTTATCTAGCTGTATCATTTCTAAGATACAATATCCTATCATTATTAGTATTTAAGTCGTCATGGTATTTAGGAGTTTCTGAGTATCCACCGTCTCCAGAACAGTTTAATAGTGCAATTTTATTGATGATATATGAAATTTTTGTATATAGTTTTGGAATTTACTTTTTTCATAATTGGTTAATTAAAAGTCAGTTTAAAAAAACAATACAATTCCAAAAATCAAATATTATCTATTGGGTATTTATACTATTAACATGTTTAATTGTAGGGATGTCTCCTAATTCTTTAAGCTTTTTCTCTTTTATAACTATTAATTCTAATTATTCGTCTTTAGACTCCTTAAATACATTATCTTTAGTTGGAATTATGTTTTTAAGCGTTGCTAGGTTATTAATATACTTTATTATAATCAGATGGATAGTAGTGAAACTTAAAGATAAACATTATTTATTATCATTTATTTTAGTAGCATTAGTTTCTTTAATAAATAGTATGATATTCATCGGAGCTAATAGAGCATCATTTTTATTGAATTTTAGTGTTACAATATTGGTTTTATTATACTTATATCGAAAATTAGCAATATCTTTTGTCCTTATAATGGTAATGGTATTACCTACTTTATTAGGTAGTTTATTAGCTTTTAGAAACACTTCTACAGCAACTGCTGGTGCAAATAAATTAATTGATATTACTAATACTTTACAAGTTTACTTAGCGGGTATTTACGATGTAGCAATAGGGTTGGATATACAGACTCCAAATGGGGGGATATTTTATATGTTTTTGGATATATTACGTTCTGCCATTGGTCCAAATTTATTGGTAAAAAACTTTGATTTTATTAATAGTGTAGATCTATATAATGTGAGGATTTTTCAAAGTAGCCTAGTTTCTCAGATTATTCCTATGATAAGCCAAGGACACTTGTACTTAGGAACATTACTTTCTCCAATTTTAGGATTAATATTTATTTTTATAGCTACATATTTTACTAAATTGATAATTGAGAAGAATAGATTTGAATTATTCTTTGTTTTTTCATTAATATGTGGAAGATTAGGCTTTGTTATGGCTCAAAACGGTAATATTTTTATGAATGAATTAACTACTTACCTTCCGTTATTTTTAATTGTTTACTATATAAATAATAAGGTTGTACAAAAAAATGAAGAAAATAATTAACATTGCATATACTTTCGTAGGAAATATGGTCGAAGCATTTATTAAATGGTTATTGCTGATATTAATCGTGAGATTTACTAATCCAGAAATGGTAGGATACTATACTTTTGCTATAGCATTGACCTCTCCAGTAATGCTTTTTGCTAATATGAGGTTACGATTGAGGTATGTAGTAGAAGATGACCTTTATTTTAGAGACTTAAAAAAATTACGTTTAATATTAGATGTTTTATGTACGGTTCTAATCATTTTGATTACGATAATCTTTTTAAGAGATTACTTATTAATCACATTCTTAATATCTATCAGTAAAGTTCTAGATTTGCGATCGGACTTATTGTATGGCATTTTACAAAAAAATGAAGATTTTAAAGTAATAAGTTTAATGATGATAGGCAAGAACGCATTAATTATCACTTTATTTGGAATAAGTATCTTTTTAACTAAGAGTCTTTATGTAAGTATTATTTGTCAGATAATAGCTCAAATTGTATGGCTATTGTTAATTGAAAATCGAGCTCAAAAACGAATAAATGAGAGTAACTATATTAAATCTGGCAAAAAAATTATATTTAGTATCTTTTTAGCAGGGTTACCTTTGGGGATAGTACAATTATTAAATTCATACAATATATTGATACCTAGATATGTAATTGAAAGATATTTATCTTTAGAAGCAGTAGGTATATTTGCATCTATAAGTTATTTACTTACTATAATTGGTATATTTATGAACGCATTATCACAAAACTTTATTGTATCTGTCAAAAGAGATGTAGCTAATAATAACTTTGGAAAGGTGAAAAAGTTTGTAAACCAAAATTCGCTGTTAGCAGCGCTAGTTTTAGGTGGAGTAAGTATATTAAGTACTTATTTTCTTGGAGAATTTTTTATAAATCTTGTATATGGAGAAGCGTACGCACGCCACAGTTTTATTCTAGTAATAATTTCGATATCAATAATTTTTAACTTTCTAACGTGGATGTATGACACAGCGTTGATGGCTTTGAAAATTTATAACTTTCAATTAGTTGTTTCAATTACCACATTGATAGTTTCAATTATAGTTTCATTTATTTCAATAATTAACTTTGGTTTACTGGGTGCTGCTTGGGCAATTGTTATTATTACATTTGTTCAATCATTGATTAGATACATTATTGTAAATTATAAATTATCTAGAATGGAGAATGTTTAATGAAATTATTATTTGTACATGATTTTCCTGTGGAACACGAAGTTAATACAACAAATTATTATTCGACTGGTTTTCCTTATTCACTTTGGAAGCGATATTTAAATGTATTTGATGAAATAAATGTAATCTCTAGATATAAAAGCATCAAAGATACACAAGGTAAGACTTTATCGAGTGGAAATGACGTTAATTTTTATCCAATTAAAGAATTTAAAAAAGGTTTTAAAAATATACCAGGTTTAATCAAAAATCGTAAAGTAATTTTAAGTAAAATTGTTAAGGCAATCAAAGAATCTGATGCTGTAATAGTTAGAGTTCCAAGTATATTAGGATTTTTAACTGCACTATTATGTAAAAAATTAAATGTTCCATATATGGTTGAAGTTGTCGGTGATCCACTAAATGCTTATAAATATCATGGATCTTTAAGTGGTAAGATATTAGCATTTCCAATGGATATGCTTCAGAAATTTGTATTAAGAAATGCTACGGTTGCTACTTATGTAACTAGAAATTACTTACAATCAAAATATCCAACAAATGGGAAAGATTTTAATGGATTAACAGATGTTGTGAAAGTAAGTAATCGTAACACCCACAAAATTAGTCATGATTATTTTAAGTTAGGTTTAATAGGTTCAACATTCACTAAATATAAAGGTCATGAAATAGCTATGAAAGCCATGAAGATTTTAGTAGATAAAGGATATAACATTCAAATTGATTTGGTAGGTCAAGGAATGAGTAAAGATTTACAAAAACTCATAAATCAGTTGGAACTAAATAAAAATGTGAATTATTTAGGAGTAATCTATGATAGAGAATTTTTAAATAATTGGTTTGTTAATTTAGATTGTTATATTCAGCCAAGTAAAACTGAGGGCTTATGTAGATCGTTAGTTGAAAGTGTATGTTTGGATGTTTGTGCTCTAGCCTCTAACGTAGGTGGTAATAGTGAAATAATTTCAAAAGAATTTTTATTTGAGAAAAATGATTTTGAAAATCTTGCTAATTTAATTGAAAGTATTATTAATGATCCATCTATGAAAGATAAGAATATAAAATTAAATAAGCAATTAGTTAATAAATTTGATTTAAATAATATAGAACAAAAGAGATATGATTCATTAAATTATTATAGAAAAGTTATGGAGGGCTAAAATGAAAGTATTAATTACAGGCGTAGCTGGTTTCATAGGTTCAACCTTAGCTAAAAAATTAATTAGTCAAGGTTATGAAATAGTAGGTATCGATAATGTTAATGATTATTATTCTGTTCAATTAAAAGAAGACAGATTAAAGTCCATTGGTGATGAGCATTTTACGTTTTATAGAAATGACTTAGAAGATGTTGAAAAGGTGAACCAAATATTTGAAAAAGAGAAACCTGAGGTGGTTATCAATTTAGCTGCGCAAGCAGGCGTTAGATATAGTATTGAAAATCCAAGGGCCTATATTGATTCTAATATAGTAGGTTTCATGAATATTTTAGAAGGATGTCGTCACTACGATGTTAAACACTTAATTTATGCGTCTTCAAGTTCAGTGTATGGTGCTAATACTAATAAACCTTTTAAAACAACTGACAATATTGACCATCCATTAAGCTTGTATGCTGCTACTAAAAAATCAAATGAACTAATGGCACATACGTATAGTCATCTATACAATTTACCAACAACAGGGCTACGATTTTTCACTGTTTATGGTCCTTGGGGACGTCCTGATATGGCTTTGTTTAAGTTTACTAAGGCAGTAGTTAATGATGAAACAATAGATGTATACAATCATGGTAAAATGATGCGAGATTTTACATATGTAGACGATATTGTTGAAGCGATAAGTCGTTTAGTTAGAAAACCAGCACAACCAAATCCAGAGTGGTCAGGTGCCAACCCAGATCCAAGTTCATCATATGCCCCGTATAAAATTTACAATATCGGTAATAATAGTCCGGTACGTTTAATGGAATTTGTTGAAGCAATCGAAAATAAACTTGGAAAAACAGCTAAGAAGAATTACATGGATTTACAACCTGGAGATGTCCCTGAAACTTATGCAAACGTTGATGATTTATTTAAAAATATTGACTTCAAGCCAGAAACATCAATTCAAGATGGTGTGAATAAATTTATAGATTGGTATTTAGAATATTATAAATAGGAGTTGTAGTTATGCTTGAATTTATTTATAATCACTCTCCAATACCATTTCAAAATATTATGGTTTCGGTTAAAGGAAAGTTGTTTGAAAAACAAAGATATACCGAGCATTACTATAATGAACTTGAAATTTTAAAAGAGTGCAAAAAACCTTTTGAACTACAAGAAAATAGGCTACAAGAATTTTATAAATATATAAAAAACAATAGCCTTTTCTTTAACCAAAGATTAGAAACTTATGATGAGATAATTACTTTAAGTGAACTAACTCAATATCCAATTTTAACCAAAGAAGATATAAGACAGAATATTGATAAAATCATCACTAAAGACAAAACAAATTTAATTAAAGCATCAACTGGTGGATCAACTGGAAAAAGTTTGAGATTTTATTCAGATAGTTATGATATGTCCAGAAAAATAGCGTATCTTGACTTTTTTAAAGAACAACATGGCGTAAAAAAAGGTATGCGTAGAGTAAGTATCGGAGGTAAAAAAATAATACCTAATAAACAAAAGAAGAAAATATTTTGGAGATTTAATGAACCTCTAAACCAGTTGCTTTTCTCTGCTTATCATGTAAATGAAGAAAACCTTAAATTTTATGTTAATAAATTAAATGACTTTAAACCAGAATCTTTAGATGGTTATCCTAGTGTCTTGCATAGAATAGCTAAATATATTTTGAAGAATAATATTACATTAAAATTCAAACCTATTGCTATTTTTCCAACTGCTGAAGCCTTAACAGTAGAGATGAAAGAGGATATTGAAAATGCATTTAATGCACCTGTAAGAAATCAATATGCTTCTTCAGAAGGAGCTCCATTTATTGTTGAAAATACTAAAGGTGAACTGGAGATAGCACCAATGAGTGGAGTTTTTGAATTACAGCATATCGAAAATAATATATATGAATTAATTGTTACTGGTTTTTATACGACTACCACTCCCTTATTCCGTTATAAAATTGGTGATTCAGTAGAATTATATGATGAATTACCTGAAAATTACACTCAAAAAGATATAAAAATAAAAAGAATAATTGGTAGGAATAATGATTTTCTTATGTCAAATGAACGAGGCGTAGTAACCAATGTTCAATTATCTACATCGATAAAAATGGCTGGCAATGAGATTATTGAATCACAATTTGTTCAAAATAAATTGGATGAAGTGATTATTAAGTTAGTAGTAAATGAATTTGCAAATAAAAATAAAATAAAAAGCATTCTTACAAATGAATTGAAAGCTAGATTTGGTAATAGCACACGTTTTGAATTTCAATTTGTTGATAAGGTAGAGTATACAGGTAATGGAAAAAAACGTTTTGCTATTAATAATTTAAAATAAAGGGGTTTCATAATGAATAGAAAAATAGCTGTTGTTGGATTAGGATATGTAGGTTTACCAGTAGCAGTAACATTTGGTAAAAAGCATGAAGTAATTGGTTTCGATATCAATGAAAAACGAATTAAAGAATTAAAAGATAACTATGATAGAACAAATGAAGTAACAACTGAAGATTTAAAAACTACAGATATTATATTCACATCAAATTCAGAAGATCTTAAAAAAGTAGACTTTATTATAGTTGCAGTACCAACTCCAATTGATAAAAATAATAAACCAGATTTGACGCCGTTGGTAAAAGCTAGTGAAACCGTAGGGAAATTAATCACACCTGATACAATTGTTGTATATGAATCAACGGTTTATCCAGGAGCTACAGAAGAAGAATGTGTACCTGTACTTGAAAAAGAATCTGGATTAACTTGTGGCAAAGATTTCTTTGTTGGATATTCTCCAGAAAGAATTAACCCAGGTGATAAAGTGCATACGTTTGAAACTATTACTAAAGTTGTGTCTGGTCAAACTCCTGAAGTTTTAGAAGTAGTGGCAGATGTATATGGTTCAGTAGTTACAGCTGGTGTTCATAAAGCTTCTTCAATTAAAGTAGCAGAAGCAGCAAAAGTTATTGAAAATACGCAACGTGATGTAAATATTGCATTAATGAACGAATTGGCATTAATTTTTGATAAATTAGGTATCGATACTAATGAAGTATTAAAAGCTTCAGGTACAAAATGGAATTTCTTAAACTTTAAACCTGGTTTAGTAGGTGGACATTGTATAGGTGTTGACCCTTATTACTTAACACACAAAGCGCAAGAAGTTGGTCATCATCCAGAAGTAATATTAGCTGGTCGACGTATAAACGATGATATGTCTAAATTTATTGCTTCAAATGTCATTAAAGGCTTATTAAAACAAGGTTTAGAAGTACAAGGTGCAACTGTTAACGTTTTAGGTTTAACATTCAAAGAAAATTGTCCTGACCTAAGAAATACAAAAGTGATTAATATCATCAAAGAATTAAAAGACTACGGTTTAGACGTTCACGTTAATGATGTTGAAGCAGATAAAGAAGAAGCACAAAGATTTTATAATATAAATTTAGAAGATCAAAATGAACTACCTCAAGCAGATGCAATAGTATTTGCGGTTGCGCACAAAGAGTACGTTGAAAATAAACAAGATTATTTAAAACTTGTGAAAGATAACGGTATGGTATTAGATATTAAAGGTATAATCGAAAATGACGAAATTGGAAACAAAGGCTTATGGAGATTGTAAATATTTCTATATAGACAAGGTGATAGTATGACGAATAAAAAAATATTTCATCTAGTGACGGTTGCTAAGAGTATCAATTTGATGAAAGGTCAAATTGAATATTTGAGAGATAAAGGTTTAGATGTCCATGTTGTATCTTCTGAAGGACCGGAACAAAATACGTATTCTTCTGATATTACACATGTAATAAACATGGAAAGAGAAATATCTTTGAAAAATGACTTAAAATCGTTAATCAATATGATTAAACTCTTCAAAAAGGAAAAGCCTTATATTGTTAATTCAGGCACACCTAAAGCTGGTTTAATTGGTACACTTGCAGCATTTATAACACGTAGACCTGTCCGTATTTATACTGTTCGAGGACTGAGATTAGAAACAGTTTCAGGGCCTAAGTATAAAATTCTTTATGCAATGGAAAAGTTAGCAATGTATTGTTCTACAGATATAATCGCTGTATCTGAAAGCTTAAAATCTAAAATTGTAGAATTAAATTTGGCTAATAAAAGCAAAATAAAAGTTCTAGGTTATGGTAGTTCTAATGGGGTCAATCTTGAAAAGTTTGATAAGAAATTCAACGCTATTCCCAATGAATTGCAAGAACAACTTTCAGGATACTTTGTCATAGGGTTTGTAGGAAGAATTGTAAAAGATAAAGGTATTAAAGAAGTAGTTGAAATGTTTAAAATGCTTCAAGCTAAGAACTTAAAGGTTAAACTTTTGCTATTAGGTAATCCAGAGAAAGACGATTCCATTAGTGCCTCAGATTATCAATATTTAGTAGATAATAACGATGTTATATTGGCAGGTCATGTTTCACAACCAGTCAATTATTTTAACCATATGGACGTATTAGTTTCTCCAACGTATAGAGAAGGGTTTGCTAACGTTAGCTTAGAAGCACAAGCTGTAGAAGTACCAGTTATTACTACACGAGCTACTGGAGCAATTGATACGATTGAAGATAATGAAACAGGATTTTTAGTAGATGTTGGTGAAAGTAAAGGACTAGCTGAAAAAGTCGAATATTTAATTAATCATCCTGACTTAAAAAAGGAAATGGGTAAAAAAGGTAGACTGAGAGTAGAAGAACAATTTACAAATGAAGTTGTTTGGAAGCATCTAGAAACAATATATAAACAAAATCTTCCAGTTTAATCTAATCAAAAGGAGATTATAAAATGATAAAACGAATACTTGATATAGTAGTCAGTGCTACTGGTTTGGTTATATCTGCTCCTATAACTTTAACAACAGCAGTATTAATTTCAAAAAAATTAGGCAAACCTGTATTGTTTAAGCAAACACGACCAGGAATAAATGGGAAACCCTTTGAAATATACAAATTTAGAACAATGACTGACGAACGGGACGAGAAAGGGAATTTACTTCCTAATTCTGAAAGAATGACAGATTTTGGTAGATTAGTAAGAAAAACAAGTATTGACGAAATCCCACAACTTATAAATGTTCTAAAAGGAGATATAAGTTTAGTTGGTCCTAGACCTTTATTGATGGAATACTTACCTCTATATAATGATGAACAAAAGAAGCGTCATGATGTTAAACCTGGTATAACAGGATGGGCTCAAATAAATGGTAGAAATACTATCTCGTGGGAACAAAAATTTAAATTAGATGTATTGTATGTTCAAAATCAATCTATAAAGTTAGATTTATATATACTGTTTAAAACTATTTTAAAGGTCTTAAAAAGGAAAGATATTAATTCTAGCGAGACAGTTTCAATGAAAAGATTTGAGGGAAATAATTAATGCAAAAAGTGATATTAGTAGGAAGTGGCGGACATTCTAAAGTTATAGCAGACATTATAGGATTATCTGATAATTATAAGCTTTGCGGTTACTTAGATCAGAAATATGATAAAAGAGAAGTTGCTAATGGATTAATATTTGATGATATTGATAATTTTAAACAATATATAGAAGATTATTATTTCTTTATTGCTATAGGCGATAATAAAATTAGAAAAAAGATTTATGATACATTGAATTTACCTGATGAAAAATATGTAACTTTAATTCATCCTTCGGTTGTAATTGGGTCAAACGTAAATATTGGTAAAGGTACAGTTGTTATGGGTAACGCAGTTATAAATGCCAGTACTAATATTGGTGATCAGTGTATTATTAACACATTGGCAAGTGTAGGACACGATATTAATATCAACGATTTTGTACATATTTCTCCAAATTCAACATTAACTGGGGGCGTTACCGTTGGCTCATACACTCAAATAGGAGCAGGTTCTACAATTATTCCGTGTATAAATATTGGAACTAATTGCATGGTTGGGGCAGGATCTACAGTTATATCGAATATTGAAGATAATAAATTAGCAGTAGGAAGCCCAGCCAAAATTAAGGAGTGAATATAAGTGGAAGAAGAAAGAATATTCTTATCTAGACCACATATGGGTGGTACGGAGTTAGATTACATACATGATGCATTCGACAAAAACTGGATTGCACCATTAGGTGAAAATGTTACAGAGTTTGAGAATAGTATTAAAAATTATGTAGGAGTTAACGCAGCAGTTGCAGTTGGTAGCGGAACTTCTGCTATCCATTTAGCTTTAATTGAAAGTGGCGTTCAAAAAGACGATATTGTATTTTGTAGTTCTTTAACGTTTAGTGCTTCAGCTAACCCTATTATTTATCAAG
>ERZ1023442.182-NODE-182-length-16228-cov-37.009893_pt1 | contig 16228 bp, 23 predicted proteins | sample MGYA00380521_ERZ1023442 | MGnify/ENA primary metagenome ERZ1023442 (study PRJEB33173, sample SAMEA4830294) | metagenome | study: EMG produced TPA metagenomics assembly of the PRJEB25223 data set... | reverse complement strand
GCCAGAAAATAATGAACAACCTGGAATGGGTGGCATGCCAGGTATGATGTAAAAAATGCCAATAAACGTTGTTTTAAAGGCGTTTGGTCATTTAGTATGACATAATAATGACATAAAAATACAGAAAATAAAAAATGCCGTTTGATTCAGCTGAACTAAACGGACATTTAAAATAATTCTTTTGAGACGTTTTCCATGAGTTGACTAAACTTGTGGGAAGCGTCTTTTTTGTATGAGTTGGTAATCTTTGCGTAGATGTTCATTGTGGTATTTATATCTTTGTGGCGTAATCTTTCTTGTATTTCTTTGATATGTACACCTGCTTCAATTAGTAACGCACAATGTGTATGACGGAATGAGTGTGTACTTATATGTTTATTAGTAATATCAGTCTTTTTCATAATTGCTTGAATCCATGTAGATAGTTTTTTAATCACAAGGGGATAACCATTCACATCAGTAAACACAAAATTATTATCTATATATAATTCATTTTTCCAAGTGTCCTGGACGTTTACCTTATAATCTTTGAGTAATTGAATCACATGGGGATCAACTGAGATTTTACCGATTGAGCTTTCGGTTTTTGGTGTAAGTATCTGATAATGCTTTTTATTATTATTTGGATTGTAATAAGTCTTAGTAATGCTAATCGTGTTGTTCTCAAAGTCTATATCAGACCATTTTAACGCTAATAATTCGCCTGCTCTCAAGCCTGTATATGCCAATGTGGTAAATACTTCAAAGCTATTTTGTGGTGAATGGTTATACTTAGCAACCTCCAGGAATTGAAATAATTCATCTTTTTCAAGAAACTTTTTGTGTATCTCAATATCTTCTAATTCTTCCACGCTTACTCTCTTTTTAGGTCGTTTAATTCCCTCACTAGGCATAGCTTTTATTAATCTCATATCATTCGCGTACTTAAATATCATATTTGTAGATGCGACAATACTATCAACATAATTCTTGCTATACTGTGCGCTCATATCGTCCACAAAGCGTTGATAATCATGTTTCTTGATAGTTTGTATTGGTTTAGTATTAAAACGCTCTATGGCGTGTTGTATAGCTTTCTCACGTGCTCTGACACTACTTACTTTTACATCATTAGCATACTGTTTAAGCCAATCATCAGCTACTTGTTTGAATGTGCTGGAAGAAGGAGGGATATATTCACCATTTCTTAATTGGCGTTCTATCATTTCAGCTTGATGTTTAGCGTCTGATTTACGTTTAAAGCCAGTCTTAGATATGTATTCATATTTGCCTGTGGTAGGATTCTTACCAAGTGAAATACGGTAACGCCAGTTGTTTTTAGCGATTTGGTCATAGCTTGCCATATAGTCACCTCAGTTAATCAATATTATACCAATCTACTGTATTTTTTATTCTATTTTGTTTATCAGTAGCCGAAACAAAAAAGTCATTTTTATTTTTTATTTTAGGGTATTTACTTTCAAGATATACTTCTATTAATTTTTGAATCGTTTTTAAATCATCTTTATCTAAAATATTATAAAAATACATCGATTTAGTGTTTAATTTATCATCTTCGATTGTTGCGAAATCGGTTATAAAATCTCTTCCGTAAAATACTTCAAACTTATTTTGAGAAAGTAGCCATTTTAAATCGAAATAAGGATAATCGATTTTTTGGTAATCCATTGAGTTAGAAATCAATGCCACTTTGTTTTCATAAATTTCCTTATTATCACCAAAACTTTTATTTAAAAATTCTTTTTCTTTACGTTCAATAAACTTAATAAAGTCATCAATTATTGTATTTTTGGTTTCGTTTTCTAAATTACTATCTTCACTTGTAGCGAAAGAAGATATCATTTCTTCAATTTGGGGATATAAAAAGTCATCAGAGTTCTCAATGTCTTTATATTTTTCTTTTATTTTCATAGTTAGCCCATAAGCCAAGTTGAAAATTATTTCAACAGTTGGATAAGCGCGATTATTGTTTTCCAGTTTACTAATATAAGTGGTAGATACCCCTGACAATTTAGACAATTTATTAATAGATAAGTTTTCTTGCAATCTATATCGTTTTAGTATTTCGCTGAATTTCAAAATATCACCTCATTTATAGTATTATACCTTTTTTTGTGTTGTACATACAATCAAAAAAAGTATCTATTGACATTACAGTATGTAAAGTTGTATGATTTATTTGTACACAAAATAAATTTTTGTACATAAAAACAAACAAGAGGTGATTGAATTGAAAAATAATTTAAGTATGTTGATGGGAAAAGAAAGAGTTAGCGCATCGAAATTAAGCGAAAAAACTGGAATTTCAAGAACAACAATTCACGGTATTTATCATGAAAAGACTGAAAGTCCAGACACAAAAACAATTTTAACGTTATGCCATTACTTTGGAATAACTCCCAATGAATTCTTTGGAATTGATAATAAATAAAAGGAGGCATAACCAATGTTCAATATCAATGTTGATGAACAAGAAGCACGTGAATTATTAGAACAAGCAATAAATCAACGTGTAGATGAACTGGCAAGAGAAAAATTCTTTATGACATACAAAGAATTAGCTGAATACCTAAATTTAAGTAAACCAACGATTGAGGAGATACTTATTAACAACGGTATGAAGTATTACATGGTCGGCTCTACTTATCGTTTTAAGAAGTCAGATGTAGATGAATTCATGGAGAAAATTACATCTCAAATGGATATTCATAACAATGATTTCAAGCAGATTAATGTTAAGAAATTGATGGAGGTTCAAAATGGTTAAATTCACATTACAACTATTATTAATCAGTTTAATGACTTTATTAGCTAGTTCATTTATAGCGTTTCATGTAGGTCTTGCTATTTATTTATTAGGAAGCACAATCGCATTATTAAATTATGAAAACGTGGAGGCGTAAAAGATGGAACAAAAACAAAAAGGTGTTATTCAAGATATTTATACAACGTTAGGAACAACTGTTGGGGATAAAGCAACAGAATATGAACATCATTTTAAAGAAGGACACAATGAATGGACTGAAACAGTCAATCGTGAAGAACACTTACAAGCAATAATTGAGTGGGCTATACAACAAATTGAAAATAATTTCGATTTTGAAGAGGAGAAATAATAAAATGAGTAATTTAAAACAAAATATTAAACAAATGAAAAATGAAGTGATAGAGGCAGAATTAAACACAAAAATAAATACAGTTATAACAATGATTGGGGAACACATGGATAGTAATGAACGATTTAGATCTCATTTAGATGCACAAGGTAAAGTAATGGAATCATATATGTTAAAAGAATACTATCAGAACTATTATGTATTGATGGCAGTGCTTAACTCGATATTGAAAGATGTAAATTTTATGAATGATGAGATTACTACATTTTATGATAGAGCATTAGATGAATTAGACAAAACAAATGCGTCTAGTGAGAACTTTGGCGAGGAATCACTAAACGCATAGACACTACGTATTTATTTAAATAAATACTAGTAAATATATTAACAAAAATAAAATGATATCGAAAGGATGACTACATGGACGAAGTATCACTTTATAAAAAACATTTCGAATTTCATTCTAAATTGGATTATGTTTCTACAATTAATTTATCTAGGATAAAAGAAATCAGTAAACGAATTAACTTTGCGTCAATTTCTACTGATAAACAGGTATTTAATAATAAAGGTAATGTGTACCACCGTGAAAAAGATGATGTTGCAGGTGATTATATTAGTAACCTTACTTTAGATTATACCATAAAACCAAAAGAAATTGGGCTTGTTTATGGAACTGTCATTATCAAGACTATTGATAAAAATGGAGAAGAAGAAAAACAATCAACATTTAAAACTAGTCACTTTCATAACTATGCACGTTTTATTGCTGATCTAATATCGGACAAGGTTATTTATTCAAATGAGTTGGATAGTTTTATTCTTGTTAAGAACAACCAATATGAAATTATAGATAATACAAATTTCGCTTTAACATATCCAGTAGACAATAAATATTATATTGATGATTTTTTAGATGTGATGTTAGAGCTATATCGTACACATTTAAGTATCAATCACAACTATGTAATCTACCCATATAGTTTTGCAGGTAACAACTGGAAATATGATTGTAGAGAATTACAGTTGGAGAAATTGGAATTAAAGAAAAATGAACTATATGCAGTTAAGTATGATGTAGATTTTAAAGATATTAATTTAGAAATACCTAAAAACTTTTTTAGTTTAGTAACGGATAATGAGAAAAGTAGAAATAATTTAATGCTTGTACATGCTTATACAATGTATCGAAAAATGAAATTAATACAAGCAGAAAAATGGATGTTACTTAAAGATTTTGGGCGATCCGGTAAAGGGTTGTTCATGGCTACATTTGAGAATTTAATGAAAGTAAATAAGGTAAATTTCGATAGTCTTATTTCTGGTGGTTTTGAGTCGGCAAATGAGTGGATGAATTTCTATGGTGCAGATATAGCTCATGCTAATGAGACAGGTGAAATCACAAAACAAATGATGCGCATATTAAGAAAAATAGCCACAGGTGAAACAATTTCAGGGCGTGGTATAGGCAGAAATGCTTTTACGTTTAAAAACAATGCCGTCTTAATTTTAGACACAAACGAAAGTGTTGATACCGGAGAAATTACGGCCAATACAACTCGTACTGTAAAAATTTCACTTAAAGATAGACCGACCAATGAGACAGATGAAGAGCGTTATCAGATATTTAAGCCATACTGGGATTATATACAACCAAATGGCAACACTTCAATTGGCGCATCTGTGTCATTCTTAATAGCGAGTTTAGAATATTTAAAAGAAAATGGACGAGAATTTAAATTCCAGAACGTTACTCTAAAAAATTACTTTAATGAAGATGAATTGACCGAAACACAAGTTACTATGATTAGATTATTATCAAAACAAGGCTTTATATTAGCAGGTGACGAAACATTACAACGCTTGATAGAACAAGATTACTCAAGTTTACGTTTTAAGAATGCTAAAGAAGATATGAGAAAGATTGGTATTAGTATAAATAATCAGAAGTGGATTGATGGTGTTAATACAAAGGTACATCAAGTTGGGAACAAAGAACTTTTTAATATGGCTTTAGAATTAATTAATGATTAGGGTTAGAAATAACTCTTGCTAACCTTTGTTATAACCTATGAATCGTTGTAATAACAGTCACTAACTCTTATAACCTAAGTTTTATATAGTAATCTAGCATTATTTAAATTTAATAAAGGACTATAGGCGAAACAATGGCTATAAGGGTTAGTTTTAAAAGGAGGTATTCAATGACTGGTTATCATGTAGCAAAACAATTATTAAAAAAGGATATTGAAGTGATACCACTAAATAATCATAAAAAGCCAACTGTTTCATTTGCTGATAAAGATATTACCGATGAATTCATTGAATATCATTCTAATATTTATCATCAAACAAATGTATTAGGTGTATTAACACGAGGCGTATGGTGTATCGACATTGATGTAGATCATGAAGATGGTAAGAATGGTTTCGATAGTTTGAAAGAAATACCATATTACGACGAACTTGTTACCAATGCACAAAATACATTAGTACAGACAACGGCAAGTGGTGGAAAACACATCATATTCAAAAAGCATGACAATATCGAATACGGCCAGAAGATAGGTTATTTACCATCTGTTGATATCAAGGCGCATCCCAATAATTATTTTGTGCTTGCAGGTAGTCAAACAGCTAAAGGTATATACACTCATAATGGTGTCAATGTAACTGAGTATCAAGGAGAGTTTGAGAAACGAATATTTTCTAAAGCTGGTAATTACACACAACAAGTATTAGAGCCATATTCCGTTAAACGAGCATTATCTAATTATAGTTTTAGTCACGTAAGAGGTGGCAAAGGTGGAGAAGGCAAACGTGCATATCAACGTATTATAGACGGTCAAAGCGAATATAGAAACAATGATTTATTTAAAGCAGTAAGTTATGCGATTCAATGTAACGTAGATATTGAGCCGTTACGTGTATTGATTGGTGATAATAAAAACGGCGATGTATTTACAGAGAGAGACTGGGAGGCGACAGTTAGAAGTGCAAGCCGTTAAAAAGGATTACAATTTAGATGAACAAGCCCAAAGTATTGGTTTAATAACAGGTATATCTAATGAAATATATTATTGTTCAATAAGTTATGTATCAACGGTTTATTTAGAATATATTGATAACAATTGGACTGCATGGCGTGAGAGTTATATACCTAAATCGAATAAAAGAACAAGTTACAAAGTTATAGCTACAGGAAGTTTTGAATTAGTACTAGCTAGATTAAAGAATTATTTAAATTATATAAAAAGGAGTAAATAATATGAACATAGAAATTATCGCAAATCAATTTGAAACAAGAGCAGCTACGTTATTAAGGTACTACACAGGATTATTAGAGAGCAGTAGAGATAACCACTTCGCTTTTAAAATATATAATGATCCATTTGATATGGTTTATGTGATGATGAAAGGGAAGTTATTCGGTCATGTATATATTAAAGATTGCAAAGTGAGAAAGTCATTCGAATTAGCGTCTAGTAAGCACACAGAAGGGTTAATAAGAAGTGTTGAGGGATATTATAAAGGTTTTGAAATACACGATGATATGCACCTATCTATTAGTGATATGATGGCAAGACAATTATTCGAAGATGAATATTTCATGTATGGATTGGAGACATTCTCAGAAAGTAATAACACAGATATGTTCACTTATATTGAGGGTGGATTAAATGTTGAAGAACTTGAGGATGTTCAGTCTAGTAATGCTGATGTAATAGGTAATATCGAAATATTATATCAATTAGCTACTGGGATTAATGAACCTGCAAGTGAGCTCGTTGAGGGATTGAAATTAGTTACTGCATTTGTACAAGATGAGAACGCTACACAAGACGATTACAAGACGTTAGAGCGTAAGTTAAGTGAGTTGAAAGAATCGTACTATAGTGTGAGTGAGTAGGTTAATAAGGAGTCACATGTAGTGTGTGGCTCCCATATAAAAACTAAAAAAAGCTAAACGCTTAATTTTCGTGAGGGGGATAAAACGCAAAATTAACGGAACATTTGTTCTTTAATTGAAGTGTGTGAAAGTGTGTGAAAAACACTTATAAAAGTTGTTAAATCAATGTTTATTAGGGTTGTTAAGTATAAAATAAAATGAGTAAAAACAGGAACATAAGTTTGTGTTTTAAGTGTAAATTTAGTATAATATAGTTAGTAAGAATTCTCGTTTCAAACTAAAAAACTACTCCTTTTTACATTTTTATTACGTGTAACGTCCATCGAGAGAAAAAATGGAGGTTATAATCGTGAAAACAATTGAAAAAGAAAAAACAAAGGTACCAAACGAATATTTAAGAATTTTCGATACTATTCAGAACTCAAAAGATAAGTATATAACTAAATCCAAGATACTTAACTTAATGGGGTACGAGTATAATTCATCTAATGAAAGATGGTTAAGAAATGCTATAAGCAAGTTGATTGATGATTATAGTTATCCTATAGGATGTAGCTATAAAAAACATGAACGTGGTTATTACATCATTACTACCGATGAAGAAAAGCAACAAGCAATGGAAAGTATTAAAAGATTAGCAGATGGCAGTATGAAACGTTATGAGGCTTTAAAACGTATTAAATTATAAAATAAAAACGAAAGAGGTATATATATGACAATGAAAACTGGAAGTGCATACGATGTATTATTTAACGATAGAAAATATAAGGATTTATTAGATAAAGTAGATCAATTTTTAGAAGAAACGTTCATTATGTACCAACGTGGATATAGAATGGATATCATTGATGAACAACAAAAACCGAAAGTAACTCAAATTGAAAATGAATTTAAACAATTTGCTAGTGACAAATTGAAACGTATTGAAGCACGTATGGATGAAATCGAAGAAGAGTTAACAAAAGATGATGTGGCAGACCCACAATCTGAATTAATCAAACGTCAAAATTTAGAGGCGAGATTGTCATTCTACAGCAATTCAGAAATTATGGATTATATCAGAGAAGCTGATGCAGAAAAAACAGATGTATTCGAATTAAGTTTACTACAAAAAGCATTTGACCAACGTTTATCTGAAAGCGAACAAAGTCAAGTGTCATTCTCCTTAACAGCATTAAAACAAGCCGTGTTATATCCATTTGAGAATAATAAAGAACATGACAATCTAGCTTACCAGTTTAATGTGTTGAGACAAATTGGCATGGCAAATAATGGTTCAGTTATCACAAAAGATGATGAGGGTTACGTGGTCATTAAGCCATTAGCAGATAGATACAATGATCAATTAAAATATGCTAAAGCTAAAAAAGATGGTGCAAGACAGCAAGCTCAATATAAAAAACAATACGTTTATAACAAATAAAACTAACTAGCGCCTATCCTTAATTGGGTAGGCTCATTCTATATTATTGGGGGTATTATCGTGCAGGAACGAACTAATGAACCATATCAACAAACAAAGATATCTGAATATGAGTTATTAACAAAATATAATCCTAAATATATTAATTCTAAAATTAAGACAGCACAGTCACATATTGATGAAATGTATCACTTAAGCACCTCAATAACAACATGTGACGATATTATGGGTGTTATTTCTGTATCTTATCCCGTTGATAATTTAGTGATATGGATTAGTGAAACTAAAGATAATTTGAAACGTTTTAAAGATGATTCAGCAATGCGATTATATTTATTAAAACAAATACTCAATACCTATTCACAAGAAGAGCAACAGCAGGTTGTTAGATATATGCAATCACATGGACGTATCAAGTCACATGAGCTTATTGAACGTTTGCAGGTAGATTTATACAACATTAATCATGATAAGCCTTTAACAAAGGCTAGTGAGCCACAACATACAATGGTGGTGTGATTATGTTTGTTGGTGATAAGGAGACACTGAAAGACTTTATATTAAACTACCATAATAATGTGGATGATGACTATAAGGACGTATCAATTAATGATTTCTTTACGCTAAATGATGATGTAGAAGAATATGCATATCAAACAATTAATGCAGATGACCATATTTTTATGAATGACCTAGATATCCTGGTTGATCGTATTGCAGATTTTAGAGAATACAATATTTTTATGTTGCTGTGTAAGGGACGCACATTTAATGATATAGCTCAAATACTAGAAATGTCTAAAACAAGAGTCCAACAGTTATTTGATGGTTTACTAAATAAAATAATAAAAAAAAGGAGCGTGATTCAATGGACAAATTAACGCCTAAACAAGAACGTTTTGCGAATGAGTATATTAAGACACTTAACGTTACTAAAAGTGCTATAAAGGCAGGATATAGCCCGAATAGCGCACATGTAACTGGTAGTAGGTTATTACGAAAAGATAAAGTAGACGAATATATTAAAAGTAAGAAAGACGAGATTATGGACGATACTATTTTATCAGCCAAAGAGTTACTGTATCTATTAACTCAAGCAGCAATAGGTGACGAGACGGAAACTAAAGAAGCTGTAGTAAAGAAAGGTACTTTTGAACGAAACCCAGACAGTGGAAGAATGAACCTCGTATATAATGAGCATGTGGAAACTGTTGAAGTACCTATCAAGCCTAGTGATCGCATGAAAGCTCGCGATTTACTCGGTAGATACCATAGCTTATTTACAGAAAAGGTAGACTTAAATGTAGATACACCAGTGTTTATTGATAATATTGGTGAAGATGATGAAAAGAATGTTAAGGATTTAGGAAATTTGGGTAAGTAATATCCCAATGTAGATTCCCATATGATAATATATGCAGATTTTAGGAATAAGATTAAAATCATTAGTACTAGGTACTAAAATATAGTATAATGGTATTGTGTAGTTGCAACTGATATCATTCCCCGATATTAGTTGCTTTTTTTAATATAAAACCTTTTTATTTTGTAGATTTAAATATATAATGTATAAAACTACACAAGAAAGAGGTAATTGGGGAATGGATTTAGAATCTATTTTTAATAATCTAAAGAAAATGAATAAAGATGAAATTAAAAAATCGGTTACATTTTCTTTAATAAAGAAAGCAGAAAATGATAAAGAAAAAAATTTATTTTATGAATTTGATATAGAAGGAGATGTACAATTAGATTTATTTGACTTAGTAAGAAAATATTTTAACGATAAGAGAATTAGAGATAGAGCAACACAAAAATATGATGCCGTTATTCAACGAAGAGGCGACAAAGGATTTTATTTAATTAAAAAAGATGATTATACACAGGTAAGTAATTTTTTTGAGGCAATTAAAAATGATACTAGAATAAAAACTTCTAAGGATTTTGATATAGATGACTTTATAGCATATGTAGTAACTATTGAATATTCTTCAAATAAATATGTATATTATATTGGAGAAATTTCAGCATTAACCTCTCTAAATAAAACTAAGTTTATAGGTAATATAACGGATAAAAAATTAAAAAAAATTAGTGAGAAAAATTTAGTAGGGTTTAATCAAACAATGGCTATGTTTATTCATGATAATGAAATGTTGATTAATCAAATTAGAATATTTGAAAAGTTGTGTAATATGCATACTGAGTTTAAAAAGATAGCCGATGAACTATTGGAAACTATTTCAAGTTACAAAGTTATAGATAATTTTGAAGAGTTTAAGAATGAAGTTGAAATTGACGATAAGTTTTCAAGAAGGTTAGCAAAATTAAGCGAAACACCTGATAGAGTAATTGCTTTTTTAAAAAATATAGAAAATGCAAAAGATGTATTAGATAGTCCAGACTTTAAAGATAAATTTAAAGGTATTATTTTACAAGAAAATAAATTGGTATATGATAAAACAATGACTCAACAATTTATTACTTTAATTAGCGATTCAGCTTATGAGTCGATAGTAGGTAAACAAAAAAGACTAGACGAAACATTTTAGAGGAGTTTTATATGAAGCTGTTAAATAAAATATTATTGTTTATATCTTCATTTATCCCATTATATATAATGTTAATTATTAAAGAAATAGGAAGACTAACTGGTAGTAAAAATTTTTGTAAAGACAACATAACAATTTGCGTTTATTGGACTGTATTATTTTTATTACTTATAGTTTCAATCTTTGGAATATTAAAAATTATAGTTTGTGACAAAGGTAATAGAACAAAATCAATTGAAGTAAACCTAGAAAAACAGGGTGATAATGTTATTAGTTATATAATGACCTATATAGTACCATTATTATCTATTAATCCTAATGATATAACTAATTTAATTCAAAATATTTTTCTTTTCATAATAATAGGTATAATTTATGTACAACAAAATCTATTGTTTTTAAATCCAATATTTTCACTATTGAAATATAAATTTTATAAGAATGAAAATAATGAAATTATTTTAAGTAAATTAAATATTGAAGAATTAAAATTGCAAAAAAAAGAAGGGAGAAAAGTATTTATTCGTCAGATAGATGAAAAATTTTATATTATTAAAGGTATAAGAAAATAAATATATAGGTTTTTTGTTGCAAAATAGTATAAGATGCTGAGAAACGCCCTGTGTTGCAGTGAGGAATGAGTTTATGTAACTATGTATGTTAAAGTATAAATGAGAATTTGTGAAAAAATTAAGTGAGTGTGTATATGGCTAAATGCTTGTCTTTAAAAGTAATATTAAATTCACGAATTATTTTTAAGTATTAGTTTCATTATCTATAACAGTAAAAATGATGAATAGGTGTGTGAATATGGCAAAATATTTTACTTCACTTAAATTAGGTTTATATCTTTTAATTTTAATTGTATTACAGCCCATCGTTTTCAATAGTTTAAATTTATACCGATCTAAAATCATAAGTATAATTGGACACTTGATTTTTATATTAATAGGTATTTTATTAATTTATTTACACTCCAGATACAACAAAGATAGGAATAACAATTAATTTCAAACCAGCATTATATATGTAAAAATACTTTTGAATGTGTTATGAATAGTGTTATTAGTTATTTTTATAATTTATACATTACTTTTTAAGGGCAAAAAAGGGCATAATTTTGATGATAAGGGCAAGTGTGTGAGTATGTTTATTGGAAACATACGCCTATAATCATTGACATAAAGGTATTTTGATAGTGAATGAAATGATATAAAATACATCTATATAAAAGAAGAACAATAATAGAAATTGTATCTGAAAACCCCGTAGGCATAAGCTTAAGGGGTTTTTTGTGTGAAAATGTCATGAATTCGAAAGGATAATAACTATATAAAATGTTAAATTGAACTACAAGATTTATCCTAAAAAATAATTAGGGTAGTTGTGCCTACTCATATTCATAACTAAAAAAGATTCACCTTAAAATAAGTATTCTGTTTATTGATTTTCTACGTTTTCAGTATTTTCTTGTGAAGCCTCTTCTTCATTTTGTTGACTGTCTTGTCCTGAATTATTTTGTTTTTTAGTTTGTTCATGCATTTTATCAAATTCTTTTACTTTTTTCCTCATTTCTTCATTTTTCTTTTGATATTGAGCTTTTTGTTGTGGAGTTGAAACATCATAAGTTTTGATTATTTCTCCTGTTTTTTTATCCACTACCCATGCTGTAGATACAGCAGGGCCAAGTTCAGACCCTCCTGTGGTTTTAACTGTATAAGTTGAATTGTCTTCCTTGATGACACCATCTATACCAGTACCTTTATAACCACCAATTTGTTTTTTTACAATTTCTTTAGCTTTTTGTCCGGAAATCTGATTTTTCTTTTGTCCTAGTTGGTGTTCTCTTTGTTGTGACTGCGAGTTTTGTGTATCTGTCTGTGGCTGTTGGTTATCGTTATTTTTAGTGTCGTTTGATTTTGTTTGCTTATTTTCTGACTTATGTTTGCTATTTTTGTCATCATCTTCTTTATTATCTTGGTTGATACCAATGCTGCATGCTCCCAATATTAATGTACTTGATAATGTTAATGCCAATAATTTTTTCATCATTTATCCTCCTAAAAAAATTTCATGTAATATATCTTTTAAATTATATTGTACTACTGATACTTATTGTTAAAAAATAAGAAAATGTTATAGTTATACAAATAATCGATAATAGTAATTTTAAGATATATGAATTCTCATGCATCAAACGAATAACTATACGCAAATGCATTTCTCGATGCAACACAGAGCGAATGTCAGAATAGATAAATCTCTTAATTATGGTTAGAATATTTAAAGTATATAAAATATTTTCAAAAAGAAAGATGTGAAATGATTGAATATGAATGGTTGCATCTAAAAAGAGAAAATAGATTTAATGGTAAAATACTGGATGTTTTGCACCCTGATTTTAAAGAATTTGGACAATCAGGAAAAGTCTTTTATAAAACTGATATAAAGCAAGCACAACTAGATGAAGATGACTATAGGATTAGTGATTTTGAAGAATACATATTGTCTGAAGATTGTATATTATGTACATATACTTTGTTTAATACAACAAATAATACTATAACTAACCGAAGTTCTATTTGGAAATACTATAAAAATGATTGGAAGTTATTATTTCATCAAGGTACAGAAACGTATTAACAACAGAGTATAAATTAATTAGTTTCTTAATGTAGCATAGAGTAAATGTCAGAGAATGATTCGGAATAAAATAACTATTGCTTTTTACTACTAAATACATACATAATTAAAAACAAAAAAGCGATGGTGAAGAATATGACAAGGTTATTCGTAATTGGTAATGGTTTTGATATAAAGCATGGTTTAAATACGAGTTTTCAAAATTTTAAGAATGAAGTAAAAAAAATGATTTGAAATTATTTGAAATCATTAACGAAGCTGAAAAAAAATATAATAAGCATAACCCCCATAATACATCTAATGAATGGAGTGATTTTGAAGAAATTTTAAGATTTATTAATTTTGCGAAATACAATATTAATTACATTGATGATCCTATAAAATTACTAAGTCAAATTAATAATAGCAATATAGAAAATAATAATAATAAAATTGTTGATGAAATCACCAAACAATTTAGTAAATGGGTATCTAAAATCAAATTAGAAATTAATGGAAAATCAAAGAAAATTAGTAATGAAAATTATTATTTATCATTTAACTATACTAGTGTGCTTCAAGAAAAATATAATATAAATATAGAGAATATTAATCAAATACATTTAAGAAAATCATTGAGTAGACCTTATATATTTGGAATGAGAAAATTAGAAGAAGACAATAGCTTTTCCTCAAAGTTTAAGCGGGGTTTAGATGAAATTGTAAATGATGCTTCCAAAATTTTTGAAAAGCCAGTGAACGATATAATAAATGAAGGATTAGTGAATTATAAAAATATAAAAGAAATATATTTTTGGGGGTTTTCATTATCTGATGTAGACAAACCATATATTGAAAAAATATTTATAGATAATAAGGATACAATAGAAAAAGTTTTTCTATGCAAACATCAATTTGATCCTAAGGATAGAGAATGTTCAGAAAGCAATGATAAAAAACGCTATTATAATTTCTTAAAGGAACATAATTTTGAGGATAAACTGGAAAAATTTAATGATGAATTAAATGATAAATAGCATAAAGATAATGAAAAATTCGTTAAAATAATAAAAGAGTTATTATAAAAATTGACGAAAATGAATCAGCTGGTAATATATTAATCGTGACAAAGGCGTATGATTCAGTATTTAATGAAACACATGAGACTAAAATAAGAAGTGCAACTAATATCGGTGGCATTGCATCATCTGTTAATACTTTTTAATAAGTATCTAACGCATACGGGAGTGAATGCGCATATGTTGCCCCAAAAATATGTTGTTTTTCCAATTTTAACATTTCATCGTTATTATATATCGTATTTTGATATACTATTCTAATGACATAATTATGACATAACAGAATAAAAAAACTAAAAATAGCAGGGACATTCAAAATTGTAAATGTTGATATTATAGGCTTTTAGCTCTCTATTTATACCTATTTCATATGATACTTAATGCCAGGTATGATGTAAATATTTTATTGATTTTAGACATCAATATAAGTATTTAATTTAAATTACTAACAAGCTTCTCAAAAGTTGAATAGACTTTTGAGAAGCTTTTTTTAGGTATGGGTTAAAATAATTCGTAATTAAAAAAACATCAGATAAATCACTTTATAGTAAAGTCATAATGTTTAGTCAGTAAAACTCTAAGAAATCAACGATTTTAATGCAGTTATAAAAGTGTTATTTCAATGTTGAAAGTAATAAAAAGTCTTTAGTATTATTAGAGAAATTTAAATTGTAAAAAATTAAAATACATGATATATTATAAATTAAATAACGTATTGTGTATGTTTTTCGATTATACTCACACTGTAAATCAGTATCATAGGCATATGATATCGAAGTTTAATTTAAATCAAAAATTAGGAGGCACATACAACTATGAAAGACATCAAACCTAATAATTCGAAATTAATACAAACATATTTAAGTAAGAAAACTTTAAGATATGGTACAGCAAGTGCATTAACATTGGCACTCTATTTATTTAACAGTAACGTAACTGTGTATGCGGATGAAAATACTGCAAATCAAAATCAAGGAACATCACCAAAAACTTCACAGACAGCACCTACAAATAATAATGAAAATACAGATGCAACAGCCGTAACAACAGATCAAAATAATAATGATGAAGAAGAATACGATGCGTCATATGAATTACCAATTCTTTATGTAACTGTCTGGCTAGATGATCAAGGAAATATTATTAAAGATGCTGTGGAAGATGCTAAAACCCCTGCTTCAGAAAGGCAACCGGTCAAAATTCCTGGGTACCAACACTATAGAACTTCTATGAGTGACGGAATTACTAAATTTATTTATCGTAAAATTAGCACAGCACAATCATCTATAGTAGAAAATAATCAACAAGATAATAATACAAATAAAGTTGTTGAAACAACCAATCAAAATAAAGATGAAGTGAATGGAAAAGAACAAAATCAAGCAAATACTTCAGTAACAAATACACAAATTACCAAAAACGAGAAAGACGAAGACACAAAAACACTACAGAAAGATAAAGACGAGAAAGACACAAAAACTCCGAAGAAAGATAGAGAGGAGAAAAAACCAGTAATACCAAAAAGC
>ERZ1023442.175-NODE-175-length-17231-cov-6.919539_pt1 | contig 17231 bp, 25 predicted proteins | sample MGYA00380521_ERZ1023442 | MGnify/ENA primary metagenome ERZ1023442 (study PRJEB33173, sample SAMEA4830294) | metagenome | study: EMG produced TPA metagenomics assembly of the PRJEB25223 data set... | reverse complement strand
AAATTAATACTCATTTCATTCTCTAATTTCTTAGAATAATAGTCTTTAATGATATCTATATAAAGATCATTGACTGAAAGATTTTTATTTTTTGCTTCAGCCTGAATTTGATTATCTAGGATGACAGGTAAGTTATTTAGAGTTCGTCTTTTCAGTCCATTTTCATTCAAAAATCATTCCACCTCTTATTTGATAGAGCGTTTAAATTCAAAAAACTTTTCTATCTTAATTTTTTCTTTATTAATCAGTTTAGATTAATAACAGTCAGTTTAATAAGCTGCGCACCTCTGTTATGTCTACCGAATGGAGACAAAATAAACTTAATTTGTATACCGATTGGATACCTTTTTATGTCTCTATTCGGTATACATTTGTGGATTTTAGGGGCTTTTCAGTCTCTTTTTGGTATATATTATGTTATTAAATCTATTATTGATACGCATATCTAGTAATACAATTTGACACTGTCAAATTAATGTTTTTTACAAGAAAGTCTACCGAATGGAGACTTTTTGTGCAGATTACTCTTATGCTCTTTAAATTGCTATAGTTTCATTATACACTATCATATTTAAGTATTCAAACATGTGTGTCCTTTTGATGAATTACATAAATCCATTTATTTTAGTTAATAACACAAAAAAGTAGTCGTCCGATTTTTTCAAACAACTACTTTTTAACTAGAATTTTTTAATTTAAATTACTCATGCCATTCATCTATTAGTTCATTTAATCTATCGTCAATTAATCATTGTTCCATTCTTCATATAATTCCTCGTAATCTTTATCGACAAAAACTAAATCATCAAAATTCAGATGAGATGTTACTTTAGTTACTTCATTTAAATCTTCAAATTTTTCAATTATTATATTACTAAAAGTTCCAATTTTATCTGTATGATTTATTTTATATTTAAAACTTTCTTCTTGAATCATTTGTAATTGTTCAAGGTCTAAAATCACTTCAACTTCAATTTTTTCTTCATCACCTAACGTAGTATAAGCTAACGGTGTTCTTAAATCCTTATCAAAGACTTCTTCATTTATTTCAAAACTTTCTTCAAATTCTCTTATTCTATAATCCTTTATATTTTCACAAATTAATAAATAATTCATGATAAACTCTGTTGTCTTGTTTACTTTTTCCATTTAAAATACCTTCACTTTTTTTTATTATTTAATTTATTTTTGCTGTGTTGCAAAGCCACTGAAACAAGTCGTTATGATTGATTACAAGGATAAAAGCTATAAAATTTTTCGACTGGCTTTCAAGCCACTAAGGAAAAATCTTTGCACCTTGTAATCATGAATAGACTTGTTAAAAACATCATCTTTGATGATGCGTGTGAGCGTGCCAACACAAAAAAATAAATAATAAAATTTATAATAAAAAGGAAAGTGAGATATCACTTTCCTACAGTTTTATATTAGGTTTTAAATTCCCCTAGATATGTATTGAGAATACATATCTAGGGGATTCATTTTTCAATATTCGAATTCATCAATTGATATTCTGAATATCTTGTAAGGGAATTTCTATCGTTTCGTTACTCATTTCATTACATGCAACAAGTACTTTATCAAACAAATTAATACTCTTGATATATGCTTCATGATGATAGAAATATCCCTGCTTCCAGCAAGTTATTATAGAAATTTCTCCATGATATATTTTCCAATACGCTTTTTCATTTAGTAATTGAAGTTGATCTTCAAAAAGGTTAGATATATACCAGATAAAGAAAATCTAATAGCACTATACAATGATATATATAATGACATAATTAAACATAATGTTAGAAATAGCATACCTATTATTCATGAGGATATTGTTAAGGATACAATTTTCACTATTTGTACAGACTTATTTTTGGAGAATCATCATTGTAGAAATGAAGAAAATTGCAGTGAAAACGGTAGTAAAGAGTTTGTGGAAATAAAGAGCGAAGTATGTAAACGTCTTAATATGAAAACGGAAAAAGTAGATTCTCAAAATACCACCTACTCTATAATATTAATAAAAAAATTTGAAAAAATAGTTTCTAATATAAATACTTTAGTTATACCTCAAAAACACGTAAATATATTTACTGTATTTCCGCAAGGGACAACAGCTGTTGAATTAGCAATTTATGTTGACAACGGATACTCAACCTTAAAATTTTTAGATAAGAGATTAGAGAGTATATCAACTATTTCAGTACAAACTCCATACGCTAAACATTTGAATGAAATATACAGAAAAAAGGAATATTATATGGAATAAAGGTAAATAATTATATTAATAGCCTTACTTACAATATTTAATCTTAATTATTGTAAGTAATAGAAATTTTTAAACACTCGACTAAAAAGTTGGGTGTTTTTTTGACATGTTTATTTACGTACGCTATTGGCGTACGTTATAATACAAGTATAACAAATAAAGGAGGATACTTGAATGAAAAGTAAAACACCAACAGAAGCTCGTAAAGATTTTTATCAATTATTAAAACGTGTGAATAGTGATCATAAACCAGTATATATTGAGGGCAAAAATGATGAGAGTAATGCTGTGATTATAGGTATGGAAGATTGGCGTAGTATTAAAGAAACTATATATCTTGAAGCTACAGGAACAATGCAAAAAGTTAGAGAACGTGAGCATGACAACAGTGGTTATACAAACATAGATGATATTGATTGGGCTAGACTTTAATGGCTAAATATAAAATCAACATAAAGAATTCAGCGAAGACAGATTTAAAAAAGATAAAACGTTCTCACTTACAAGAACAATTTTTGAAAATCATAGAAATACTAAAATATGATCCATATCAACAAAGTCAATCCTTTGAAAAATTGCACCCTAAACATTTAGGCCGATACTCAAGACGTATCAATCATCAACATAGAGTTGTCTATACAATTGATGAAGAAAATAAAGAAGTATTAATATTAGCAGCTTGGTCTCATTATGAATGAAAAGGAGGACTCGTTAATGAAAATTAATGATAAACTCATTGAAAATTTATTGAAAGATAAATCAGGATTTCATCAAGAAAATACGAAAAAACTAACAAAAACACTTGTTGAAAAATATAAAGATCCAAATACATCTCAAAAAACAAAAAAAGAAATTAGAGAGCTTTTTCGACGACTATATAAGTAACGGGGAGAATAATTAGAAAAAGTTTGATTCTTTAATAAATCAACATTATGTAAAAAACGAACAATTCTTGATCTCTGTTATATTTATAATAATTACAATTCTCTTTTTCTTAATTGCTCTAGTATTATATGTATTCAATATCATTAAAGGTGTTAAAATATTATTAAAAAAGTAACTTTCTCTAATTAAATTAAAGTTTAATGTCACTTTAAATCGGAAGTCAATCCGTGTACAGTTAAATATAAGCGAGCACACTATGATATATCTCGTATACTTAATAGTCGATGTTCATCTAAGAATCCCAGTTTTTTATTTATAAGACTGGGATTCTTTTGCGACAAATATAGTTATAATGTAAAGTTAGTGTGACATATTCATATTTTTTCTATTACGATCACATCTCTAATATTTCTCTTTTACAATAGTATCTCCATTTACTCTACCACTATCAACATTTAAAAAATTTAGTTTTAAAAGATATGTTTACTGGTATGAGTTGAACTATTTATATGCTTTAATCTTTTTAGTATTTTGTGGTTAACCATTCTTTTTATAATATTCCTCTCAAATATATATTTTCACACTAATTATAGCATTGGTAATTTTAAATAACAAAATACATTTAAAATTCATATTTTTTCTTGTTCAAAGAATATACACATTATTGTATTTTAGTAAAAAATTGTGCTTAATTTAAAAATAATGTTAAAAATTATTAATTCCAGTATTTTATTATTGACTTGAAAATATATAGTTTTTTACTCTTAAATTGTTAAAAGTTTTTCTTTTAATAATCTATAATTTCAATGGTAGGAGTGTTGAATGTATGGAAATTTCTAAAAAAAGTAAAACTCTCAAAATTGCATTAGGTACTGGATCAACATTGTTAGCAACACTTATTGCTGTAAATGGAACTGGTTTAGTACAAGCTTCAGAAGCACAAGCTCATAGTAATAACCCTCAAACAACGCATCAAAATTCTCAAAATACACTTAAGAAAACGCAAAATAAAACTGCATTCAATGAAAACAACTATATGGATAAAAACTTTGATTTAAGAAAGCGTTGTTTCGCTCTAATAGGAGCCGCTGAGGATTCTAAGTTAGATTACGACCAAAATTATAATAGTGTGTCTGGAGATATAAGCGATGGACGCGGTATAACTGCTGGAATTATAGGCTTTACTACCAGAAATGGAGATATGAATGACATGTTAGGATACTACAACCAAATTTCTCCAAACAATCACTTAGCAGGTTATAAAGATCATATGAAACATATAAACGGAGAACAATTTGAAAAAGATTGGCATAATGCATATAAAGACGATAAAGATCGATTTATCAAAGCTCAGAATCATGAAGTGAAAGAAGAAGTCATGAATGACGCTGTAAATTACGCTAAAAAAGATGGCTTATCACAATTAGGTCAATATATCTATTTTGATGCACTAGTTAAGCATGGACCTGGAAACAATTATCAAGATGCACCAAGGGAATGGGGATTCCAAGCTATACGCCACTATGCACAAGAAAATAATGTGAAAACACCTGCTGAAGGTGGAGATGAATCTAGATATTTAAAAAATTTTGTAGGTAAACGTTATGATGCTATTAATGATGAAAATAATCACAATCCAGACATGGATACAGATGGAACAACAAATCGATTAGACTTTCAAATGCAACAATTAGATAATGGCAACTTAGATTTAGCGCTGCCATTAAGTTTTAAAATGAATAATACACCTTTTGATTTAAACCAAGAAACATTAAATAAATTTAGTGATAAAGACTTAGCTTCATTAAATGATTAAAAAGGAGTAGTAATTATGAAGAAATCAATAATGAGTTCCGTACTTGTAGCAACTACTTTATTATCAAGCATTCCAGCTTTAAATTCAGGACATGTTGCTCATGCTGATAGCATAAGCCCATTAACTACAAAGGGTAAAGAAATCCAAAAAGATGGGCATGATTATCGAATAAAAGGTATCAATGCTGGTAATACTTTTACAACTGAAAATTGGATGGGCGGGTTGAGTGATTATAAAGGAGCTAAAGATTATAAAGACCTATTTGATAAAATTCAATCAGAAGGGCATAGTCCTAAAGAAACGCATGATATTTTAAATAAATATGCGAATAATAAGTGGACTGATGAGGATTTTAAAAATGTCAAAGACATGGGTTTAAATACCATTCGTTTACCTATTAATTATATTAACGTGACAAACTATAAAAAAGGAATGGATCCCAAAGATGTCGAAATGGACAGCCATTCATTTGAAGCAATTGATAATTTTGTTGAAAAAGCCAAAGAACATGGCTTATATGTTATTATCGATCTTCACGGTGCCCCTTATTCTCAAAATGGCGAGGAACATTCAGCTGACTCTAATCATGGTAATAAAGACAAAGGTGACTCATGGGATGGTCACTTTTGGGATACTGATGATCAAGATGCTTCCACGAGTAAAAAAGTAGCTGATGCTCAAGGTAAAACAAAAGAAATACTTCATAATATCGCGAAACATTATAAAGATGAAGATGCAATAGCTGGATATGATGTTTTAAATGAGCCCAAAGGACAAAGTGAAGCAAGTCATAAACCTGAGCCTGATTCTCAAGTTAATAAATTTTATAAAGATGCTGTTAAGTCAATTCGCGACTCAGGAGACAAACATATTATCTTTTTAGAAGGTATTTGGGATCCAGACAACCTTAAAGATCCTTCATACTATAAAGATACTGCTCATAATTTAGTTTATGAGTATCATAATTACGCGACAGAATGGAACGACTCAATAAAACAATCATTTGACGAAAAGTTAGACAAAATTCAAGCAAAAGATTATAACGTTCCTAGCTATATAGGTGAATTCAGTACAAGAGCCATGGGGGAAGGACCTAAAGCGCAAAAAGGCGATTTAGATTATATTTTAAAACAGATGAATGACAAACATTTATCATGGTCACTATGGAATTATGATACTCAACTAGATAATAACAAAGGTTGGTCTCCTATCCATTACAGCGGTTTAAAAATAGATGGCGATAATATTGGAGAAAAAGAAAATGTTACACGTGATGATGCTGTCTATGACGCACTTAAAAATAATAGTTAAAGATAGTATCTGCGATTTAACTAACCCCCGATTTATAAAATAATCGGGGGCTTTTTAATGTTCCAAAACGTTGCCTTTACCACAACAAAATGACTTATAATGTGAATTTGTATTGACTATATCTTATATCGTAGTATGCTCGCTTATATTTAACTGTACACAGATTGACTTCCGATTTAAAGTGACATAAAACTGTAATTAAATTAGAGAAAATTACTTTTTTAATAATATTTTAACGCCTTTAATGATATTGAATACATATAGGACTAGAGCAATTAAGAAAAATAGAATTGTAATTATTATAAATATAACAGAAATCAATAATTGATGATTGAAAGGTTTATCATAAATCTCTTTCGAAAAGATAAAAGCACCTCTACCAACAAAAAAGCAAATCCATGCAAATATGTGATTAGTTAATGCTTTTTTTCCGTGTATAGATGTAGGTTCATCAGCTAATATCCATGTAAATAAAGGTAAAACTATAGGTGCAAAAAATATACTTAAATAACTTAAAGCCGACAGAACATAGCTGTTATCATTTTTACTTGTATTATTAATATTTTTCATACATACAACCTCCTTAATTCTTTCACTTATTATAAAAACATTTATCGAAATTTAGTACAACAAAAAATTTTATATTCTCATAAACGAACGTTTTTGAAACAGATAGGTAGCTAAGTAATAATGAATCTTTGTTTCATCGATTTTATCTTACATAAAGTCATAAAAATTAAGCATTTTAAAACAATTTCTATTTTTTTACTTATAAGTATCATATCTTGTATTATTAACAAAGTCTTATTTTACCTTTACTTCATGAGATATGATACAGTAATAGTGAAACAAATAACAAAATTTAATAAAGCGTGGTGTACAAATGGCTAAAATTGGTTACGCTCGTGTTTCAACACAAGATCAAAGTTTAGATAGCCAAATCGATATTTTAAAAAACTTTGGCTGTTCAAAAATATTTAAAGAAAAAGTAAGTGGTCGAAAAATAAATCGATCAGAGTTAGACAAATGTCTAGAGTATTTACGTGAAGAAGATACATTAGTTGTTTATAAACTTGATCGTTTAGGACGAACAACAAAACAGTTAATAGAATTGGCTCAATGGTTAGAAAACAATAACATCGAATTACAGATTATTGATATGAATATCAATACTAAGGATGCAATGGGAAAAATGTTTTTTACGATGATGAGTGCTTTTGCTGAACTTGAAGCCAATCTTTTAAGCGAACGTACTAAAAAGGGGCTTGCTTCTGCAAGAGCAAGGGGACGCGTCGGCGGACGTCCACCCATGCCTGATCATAAAAAAAGAGAAATTAAGTTTTTATATGATGAACAAAAAATGACTGGAGAACAAATAGCCGAAGCAACTGGCGTCAGTAGATCAACCGTATATCGTGTGGTTAAAAATTAAAAGTATTGAAAGATGTGTTTCCTTATGGATAAAAATTATTCATTAATAAAACGTCTTATTGTTCTTATATCAAGTGTGTTCCTTTTTTATATTTTTATACATGCAAAATTTTTAGTTGATAGTATTAATGATATAACAAGCAACGTTATTTTAATTCTCATCGTTGTTGTGGTTTATATGATATTTGTACGTGAAGAAACAAAATTTAATTACAGAAAAGTATATGAAAACTGAAAATGGCAACTGGCATTGGAAGTTGACATTAATATTTTTGGGACTTTTAGCTAATTTATACTTGAATTCTAAGTTTAACTCAAATACTGAAAATCAAAAGCTTGTCGAAAAACAAAACCAACATTTAGATATGTACACCCAACTAGTTCATGTTTGTCTTAATGCTGGTATTATTGAAGAAATATATTTTAGAGGTCTTATATTCATATTTATTTTTAGTATATTTAATTACTTTTTTAGTAAGAGAAAACAGCAAAATGATTGGTTGAGTTTAATAAGTTTTGTATTAATTTCTTCTTGCATTTTTGGAATAATTCATGTGATTAACGGTGGAGATTGGAATAACATAAGTATATATTTCATTAGTGGATTGATATTTAGTGTAATGTTTATTCTATCAAAAGATATAAAAACATGTATGATATGCCATGCACTTATAAATGCTTTCCCTATATTCAATCATACTCATTTAATCTATATAGAACCACTAACCTATATAGTTTTAGGCGTAGTTTCTTTTTGCTACATAGTAAGAAATTACCGAAAATGGCTTTAATAACCTTAAAGTAACTTTTAGTTTAGTTACTTTAAGTTTACAAGAAGCAGCTAACAGTATATACTGAAAGTGACAAAAATAAAAAAGCACAAGTGCTGGTAACACTTGTGCCCCGTAAGCCCGTTAAAAAGACGGTGACTTTTCAGAATTGCTTAACCATTCTTACTCTGTCAAAAGTTGGGAATGGTTATTTTTTTGGCTTAATCTAATAAGCTCGATTACTAGACCAATGAAAGCAATGAGGAACATTCCAAATTGCAACATGGCACTAACAGTAACCAACTAGGCGTCTCCTTTCTAAAGATTTTTTTGATACCACCATAGGCATCACACTCCTTATACTCAGATTAGCCACCATCTATCCAACTTGCTTACTGCATTAATTATATACGAGTTGAATGTTTAATAAAAGTTAAATATAATTGACGAAATCCAATTCTATATCATATTTATTTTCCTTTTTTCTTCACTATGAATAGAAATATACAAACTACAATAAAGACGATGCAGACGAACTTAAAAAAATTCTTTATACCGTTAATAAAAGGGTGGTGGGTATTACTACTCTTCATCTTATCCACATTAACATGTGGGTAATGACTACCCTTTATAAATTTTCTTGGGTAAGATACATAAACTTGATTATCTTTATTGACTTTGAGTGACCATTTATCCTTGTTCTTTGGAACGGTATCGTATAAATTTTGACTCACTGTTATTTCTTTGCCATCAATTTTATGTGTCCCTTTACTCATCACTTTTGTGTACGTATATTCTTTTCTTAAATCCTCTATCATGTGATTCGCAATCTGATTTCTCACATGCTTCGCTTGTTCACTCGGATAGGGTTTAACATCCAATATTGTGGCATTTAATCTCAAATGATCTTGATTATTCGTAAGAGCTATACTATATCCCTCATCACTCGTTCCTGTTTTTAATCCGTCAGTTCCTAAATATTCTTCGGACTCTCCCTTTAACGATAAATTAGTGGTTTCGAAGTCTTGATTATACTGTTTACCATGCGTTAACTTTGTATAATTTATAACCTCTGGGTGTTTTTTTAATAAACTATGTATCAACAAACTAATATCTTGAGATGTTGTTTTTGTCTTTGTCTCATCTTTATATTTTTTTAGGTTCGTAAGGTTTTAACAAATCATTAGATGCACCAGAGGGATTGGTAAAGTGGGTATGATTCATGCCTAACTTTTTTGCCTTTTCATTCATACGATCTGTAAATTTTGAAGTTGAACCATCTATTTTTTCTCCTAATATTAATGTCGCTGGATTACTAGAAGCTAGTGAGACTTGTTTCATTATTTCATCTATAGTATAGGTTTGTCCTTTTTTAATTTAACCGTTGATAAATTAGGTAAGGTAGACATCTTTTCATAATCTGATGTTATTTTTATTTTTTGATCTTTACTAATCTTTCCATTATTTAAAGCATCGAATGTAAAATAGAGAGTCATCAATTTCGTAATTGATGCTGGATCTGATGACGTTTCTCCACGATAATCATAAAGTACTTGTCCGTTTTCATCGGTAATTGTCATTGCTTTAGGTTCATATTGTGTGCTTAAATTTAAACCTTGCTCATTTACATTTTGTATAGGGGATTGATGAACATCAGTTGCTTGAGCTATAGGACTCCCCATAATCAAAGTTGTTGCAATAAGACTTGTAGTTATGAATCTTAAACTAAATTTCTTCATTCTTAAATTCTCCTCTTGTATAAAATGTATTTTGAAATTTACTATCCAATTATACCGGCAATAAATACACATACACATGTGTACTTACATGTGTATGTGTATGCACATATTTATTCATGATTAAAAACACAATAGAAACAATGAGACATCCCCATCATATCATATGATGAATAATCGTTTTCTTAGCTTCTATAAAAATAGAACGCCCACTTAAATGAATTAGACATACAAATAATCATCTCAATTCTTTTAGAATAGTTTTTCTACTTTTTACCGGTTACATTATTCTCCCAAAATCTTTGAGCTATGTTGTATGACGCTACGATGTTGTCGTTTGGGTTTTCATAACCACAAGATTGACAATGAAAACGATTGTTTCTTGTCCTATTTTTCTTATTTGTATGGTTACATCTAGGACAAATTAAAGATGTAAACTGTTCATCTATCAGAACAATCTCATCATAGTCTTCAATTGCTTTATATAGACACTTATGTGTCATCGCAAAAACTTTTCCATAGATTGAGTCTCGCTCGTTAATACTACTTCCTTTATCTATGATAAAAATACGTGGATGAGGATATAATTCTAATAATTCTTTGATAACACTATTAATATGCTTTTTTAATCCTTTTAAAAACTTCCTTTCAATTTTTTCTGCATCCATGTTTCTATCTGTTAAACGATTTTTATATTTAGTGATGATTCTTGAAAAATCTTTACTCTGGTCTGTGTATATTTTTTTCATAGATAAATCGGATGCGCTTAAAAACTCGCTAGTCCCTATGTCAATTCCTACAATTGTAGCCCAATAGTCGAAACAAAAATGATATAATCTAAGTGCGGTGGACAGTTTCACTTCTTTGATATAGCTTATATCTTCTCTTAAACGTGATATTGTCTTTTGGTCGAGTCCAATATCACGTAGCTGTTCATCGCTTCCATGATTAATGACAAATTTTAACTTGTCATAATGTTTTTGTAGTAACATCTAAACAACTCTCTTTCTTTTTATCTTTGACTTCTATTTCTCACACTATATTCATGTTGATTATTAATAGCGTCTTTGATATTTCCATATAGCACACTCACGAAATTAATAATTCCGTCTTGTAAACGATCACTTAATTTGCGTATTGTAAATACTGTCTTAATTAATATCCAACTAAATACATACCATATTACTCTAATAATACTTACGCCAATAACCCCAACCAAAAATCCTATAATGATTGCTAACATGTCAATACACCTCATTTTTTAAAATATTTAATATATTTCACATCATAGAATATCATATATACTCATTTGCTTTTCCGAAATATTGACACTCTTAATATTTGTAATATCTTCATTTCTTTGTACACTTTTATTTTCAATTTGCCACAATTTAATTGTATTCATATCTTTATACGGCTTCCCTAATACATCTTCTAAAAACCATTTAATATACTCTTTCAATTTAATTCCTCCAATTATACTATTTTTTTAATTTAGTTTGCTCAATTTCTCGTCTCCAATTTGTCTTCTCGGTAGACAACAAGTTTGAATATAAGACAATATCTTGAATTCGATATTGTCTATAGTTTACCGTTTTTAAAATCTTCAAGAATTTCGGGATATTTCTTTTCTGCATAATACTCAAGTAGCTCGTCTATAAAGTCTATTTTATTGCAGTGATGTTCGTAAGCGAGATAGTCTAATAGAGGTTTATGAGAACGATGTATCTTAATAGAACTACGATCTCTTAAACTGGAGTATGATTCATTAGATGTAACTTCTCTACTATTTATAGAACTCCCTATATTTTTTTCATCCATTATCTTCCTCCATTATTAAAGTATATACAACAAGCTAAGTAATCTTATTTGGTTATAAGCCTTACTACAACTTGAGTATAACAATTGTCTTCTTGGAAGACAAAATTTAATTTCTTAAAGTCTTTTTATTAGATCATTAACAAATTCAGATGAAGATGGATAATTATTTTCTTCTACTAACTGCTCTAATTTTTTTCTCACAGACGGTTGCAACATAAATTGATATCTTACTTTCTTTTCTCTGACTTCTTTCTTTTTAATTTCTATATTTCTATATGATGTTTGGGGTGACTCTGCTTCTTCTAAAGCTTTTTTGATATTATTTTCCTCAACATTTTCGCTATTTTTATTTTTTTTGTTAAATGCCATAACTTTGAGACCTCCAATTGAAAATAGTTCGTTCTGATATTTTACACATATACATATACACAACCATATATATATGTGTGTGTATGTTCGTAAAAGCTATCTAAGAGTTTCTTATTTTTTCACAACTTTCGATGAATTTATCAAAGAATTTCTTTTCCTTATTATAAATTTTTTGATCTTTTTTAAATTCAACTATCGGTTTCTTTTCTAAAATACTTTTAGTTATCAATTCTTTTTCCGGAAAATAAGTAATATAATTTTCGCTATTTTCTATAACTTCTTTAAATTCTATTGATGATTTTGTATTGTGCTTAACCATATTTCCTACATAGAATAACTTAGCCGTTACAAAACTTTCTCTAGTTTTATAATCAATCAAATCTTTTTTTAGTTTATTGACTCTATAATCTATATTAGAATTTGAGTCTTTACTAAAACCACTTGGTTTATTAGGAGATATAACTTTATGACTTACAACTATTGCATTTCTAGTTGATGTACTAAAGTCTGGATGAGTATCAATAATAATATAATCGTATTTATCTATATTATATTCTTCATAATAATCATCAAGCCACATATATAATTGCATGTCTTTACCATCTGTCGTGCTCATATGCTTTTCATACTCATCGAGACGTAAAAATCCACCAATTAAATCTATATTAGAGCTTATATTATGGATTTTAACTTTTTCTTTTATATGGAGTGACTCTATTTTCTCAAATATAGACAATACAGTGTTTTTTTGATCATATACTCCCAAAATTTGAGATAAATTACATTGATGATCTAAATCAATCATTAATACTTTTTTTCCTAAATCAGATAAATATTCAGCAAAATTATATGATAGAGTTGTTTTACCAACACCACCTTTAATCGCTGCAAATGTTATTATTTCCATGTTACCACCTCCAATTCTATAATAACACACACGCGCATACATATCAACATCAACATGCGTATACACACAAATATGTGTATACATACATATCGATTTGTGTTATTATAAATTTAGTTAGTTATTTGTTTTATGTGTTATTTATGGTAATGTAATGATGTATTAAAAATAAAAAAAAGAGCAACTGCGCTAACAGTTACTCATTCAACAAAAATAAAAAGGAAAGAAGCTATTATGCTATAGCTTTAATTAAAAAAGTCTAACTATGTTTAATCATTTGTAGGTTCATTGTAAACATATTTAGAGATTTTTGCAAGCTTTAAAATTATTAGTAGCTTCTTTCTTTTTAATTAAACAGAAAAAAGAAAGAGGTTTTTTATTATGTCTAGAAAAAACATTAAAAATCAGGCCAGTCAAAATTTCTATATGTTACATAAAGCGTTATTTATCAATGAAAAATATAAAAAATTGAGTGATAGTGCAAAAGTAACCTATGCAATTCTTAATGATAGGGTGAGTTTATCTATTAAAAATAATTGGATAGATCAAAATGGAGATATCTATTTTATTTTTACAAATGAAAACCTTCAGGAAGTATTAGATAAAAGCAAAAACACAATAACTAAAATAAAAAAAGAATTACAAGAAGTAGGTTTATTAGAACAAGTTAAAACTGGTTTTAATCGACCAAATAAGCTATACCTTCATGAAATTGAAACAAATATAAATATTGAAAAGGAAATACAAAATACTACTTTAAATAATAAAGAACCAAGTGATAGAACGGGCTCCCATTTTTTGGGAGTCCAGAATCCCAAAAAATGGGAGTCCAGAATCCCAAAAAATGGGAGTCCAGAATCCCAAAAATTAGACTCTAATTATACTGATTTAAACAATACTGATTATATAGAGACTGAGATTAATGATACGCATAATATGAATGATATACATAATATTAAGAATACGTCCAACACTGTATTTCATTCAAATCATTCAAATCATCAATCTCAAACATCTGATATTTTATCTAAACAAGAAGAAGCACGTTATGAATTACAAGAGTTCCCTGAACATCTAGCCAAATATTTAATGAATTATTCTTTATCAGAAATTCAAATTATTAAAGGTATTATCTTAAAAGCAAAGCGTTCTTTTCATGATGAACGTGCTGATGAAATTGTTATGCCTTATACACTTGAAGATATTGAAGATGAACTTATTGATGTACTAAAACGTTTTAGAATTATCCTAAAGAAAAAGAATGAATCTGTTCAATCTATGCAAAGTTATTTAATGCGCTGTATTAAATCTGAATTTGAAGAAATACATGTTCTTACTAAATGTCAACAAAATATGCCTAAATATAATATCTTTAATACGTAAGCTAAGATTCAGTGTACCACTTAAACAAGAGCATAAAATTTTAAATTTAGATGATGCAGAAGATGATAATTTAATTCAGACAAGTGATAAAGATAAAACAATATACTCAATAGCAGCAATTTGGAATGTTAGTCAATGAGTTAGGTTTTCAATTCCAATTTTTTGAAGGTATATCATTCTTAAACAACAAGGTCTAAGGAAATTTTATTAAAATTGATTTATTTCCATATAGTATCAAGACAAGAAGAAACTCGATTCAAAATGGCCCCTCCTATTTTGATAATTTTAAGAAAAAAGGAGTAATAAAAATGAATATTATAGTCTATTGTGGAGCAAGCAAAGGAAACAAAAAAGAATACGAAAATAGTGCAATTCAATTAGGGGAATGGATAGCTAAAAATAATCATACTTTAGTATTTGGTGGCGGAAATGCAGGACTAATGGGAACAATCGCAAATACTGTAATATATAATAACGGAAAAACAATCGGTGTAATGCCTACGTTTTTACAACAAAGAGAGTTAGCTCATGACAAATTAGACGAACTAATAATCGTGAAAAGTATGTCAGAAAGAAAAGAAGTTATTTTAGAAAAAGGCGATGTATGTATAGCTCTTCCTGGTGGTCCTGGAACTTTAGAGGAAATAACTGAAGTTGTATCATGGTCAAGAGTTGGACAAAACAATAACCCATGTATTTTTTTCAACACAAATAATTATTATTCTCTTATCGAACAATTCTACGATAAAATGGTTTCAAACGAGTTTTTAACTCAGGAAGATAGAGATAAAATATTATTCTCAAACTCATTTCAAGAAATCGAAAAATTTATAAAAAACTATAAAGCACCCAAAGTAAGAACTTATTAATCAAAGTTACCTTATTGACGTTGAGCCTCCGAAGCCTTAACAATCTCTTAACTTAAAGAACTCAAAAAATAACAGACGAAGAAAATAAAGAAGCAACTCCTTTTCAAAAGCTTTATCACAAATATTATTTAAATCTTAAATGCCTTTGCTTTGAATTTTAAGGAATTAATATGAGTATTATCCTCATTCATCATTAAGTCTTTTAACATGAAGTAATTCTTCGTCTAACTCACAGCCACTCAACAAATTGAGTGGCTAATTTTAATTGAACAATATTATAACTATCTCCGGCTACTCATTTTTGAGTAGTCTCTTTATTTTATATTTTAAGCCCTTTCTAGGACATTTAATCATTTCGAATATAAAAAACGAAAATTTTTTCGTTCAACAGAGAGGCTATAGATCACTTTAAAATTTATTTTTCAAAACTTTTAAAAGACCAATGTAATTTTTATATTGATTAATCTTCTTAATAGAAAAACTAAATCCTGGGAAATAAGTATATAATGTAACTTCAGTATTTTAATAAATATTTTAATAAAAGAGCATGAGAGAATCCTGCACAAAAATGACTCTATTCGGTAGCTATTTTTGTTAGAAATGTTTATTTGACAGTGTCAAATAGTATTACTAAATCTGTGTACAAATTCGGGGTAAAACTAAAAAATTATTTAAAAGATACACTCAAAGTAATTATATTTGAATCTATTTATTTTATGGATGATGATGTTTCTCCAATTAAAGAGATAGTAAATTTAGCTATTAAATACAATGCCTTAACTTTTTTAGATGAAGTTCATGTAGTAGATATGTGTGGAAAAAACAGGAGTAGGGTATGATGAGTTGTTAGGTATATCAGACAAAATAGATATCATTCAATAAACCATGGTCAAAGAAATTGGAGTTATTGGAGGATATATAGCTAGTGAAAAGAATATTATTGATTTAATTAGATTATTTTCTTCTGAATTTATTTTCACTAAAGTACTTTCGCCTTGCATAGTAGTAGGTTGTATTACTAGTGTAAACTACATTAGAAATTTTAATGAAGAAAGAATAGGTTTAAAAGAAAAAACAAAGTATTTACGAGAAAAATTAAGATAAAATAAAATCGAGAGGGCAATGAAGTACCTCTCGATGTCAAATTTACGTCTGAGTAAAAGACAATTTTATATAATATATTTTTTAATCTTATTTGTATCCGAATGCTGATAAAGCAGCATCTAATAATTCCACGCCACTATGTTGAATATTAGAAAGTTGTTCACCAACAAAACCGATAAAGTTATCTTTTACTCCAGTAATACTATGAATAAAATTTGCTAGTTCTTCCATGAAAAAACCTCCTTCTAATGAATTACACTTTCATACTAACATATAATTGTTAATTTAATATTAAAACTTTATTACTATTAAAAAATGTAATCAAAATTGAGTGCATTTGGAGTTTTTTGTATAGTAAAGTCATAAAATTTAAGTGTAAAGCTCTAATATCTTTAAACTTCTGGACAGTAGAATTTACAAATTTTTCGCTATAAGATACACTGAAAGGTTCTGTTGCAAAGTAAAAAATATAGCTAACCACTAATATATTATGTCAGTGTTCGTTTAACTTTCTAGCATGATGCTAATTTCGTGGCATGGCGAAAATCCGTAGATCTGAAGAGACC
>ERZ1023442.169-NODE-169-length-17596-cov-15.698877_pt1 | contig 17596 bp, 16 predicted proteins | sample MGYA00380521_ERZ1023442 | MGnify/ENA primary metagenome ERZ1023442 (study PRJEB33173, sample SAMEA4830294) | metagenome | study: EMG produced TPA metagenomics assembly of the PRJEB25223 data set... | reverse complement strand
GGTTTCAAAAAATACCAAAACAAAGTAAACGAAATGCCAAATATTGAATATTAATGTTTTAAGCCAAGATATCTCTGTGTAGAAGTATCTTGGCTTTTATATATTTATATGTAATATACATAATAATTGTATCTCTGAGATAATTTTCGATTAATGCAAAGGTGAATGTAAAATAGAGTTTTTTCCAAAAATCAATGAATTTATTTCATGTGGACATATATTGACCGTTCAAAATTGTATAATGTACGGATAAAGAAATCTGAAAGTCTTACTCGGAATTACATAGCTATAAAATGAATTTTTATAAATAAGCTACTAATTCATTACGCAAGTAGTCTGTTTATTAAATATTTACATGATATTTACATTAGTTTTAATGTAAATTCTAGCTAATATTATAAGATAAAATGTAATGGTTTTGATGAATGTAAAGAATATATTTTGTAATGTTGAAGAAAAACAAAATTAATTCGCAATTACAAAGAATAATATTAATTATATTTTAATATTTTATTGTAAAAATCATGTTAAAAATATAAAATTAATATCGAAATTAGAATTTGGAGGTTACCATGGAAAATACAATGGATTTTACAAAAATATGGGAAATCATTAAGAAAAATTGGAAATTATTAGTGTTGTTACCAATTGTTTTCTTACTTATTAGTTTAGTTTACACATTTTTTATTGCTAGCCCTAAATATGAGGCTTCTACACAAGTACTTGTTAATGAGAAAGAAAAAGATAAAGATATGATGGCACAACAAGTACAAAGTAATATCCAGTTAGTTAATACATACTCAGAAATTTTAAAAAGTCCTAGAATTTTAGATGAAGTTGCTAAGGAACATAAAGAATATTCAGCATCACAATTAAATAAAATGGTTTCAGTAAATACGGAAGCTGAATCTCAAATATTAAATTTAAGCGTAAGAGCGAATAGCGAGAAAAAATCAGAAAAAATTACAAACGATGTAGCGAAAGTATTTAAAAAGCAAATTCCAGATATTATGAATGTTGATAATGTAACAGTTTTATCAAGTGCAGACGGTACAGCAACAAAAGTTTCTCCTAAAACAACGGCAAATATTGTTGGGAGCTTGTTGTTAGGATTAATTATTGCAGCCATTATTGTTGCACTTAAGGAAGTATTTGATAAGAGAATTAGAACTGAAGAAGACGTTGAAAAAGAACTTGAAATACCAGTACTAGGATCTATTCCTATGATTAAGTAATTAAGGAGAATAATAATTATGGCAAAAAAAGAAGTTAGAAAAAAATTAGAAACACCTCTTTACGCACATGATAAACCTAAATCTATAACTAGTGAAAAATTTAGAGGTATTCGTTCAAATATTATGTTCTCTAGTGCTAATAATGAGATTAAAAGTATTATTGTAACTTCAGAGAAACCTGCTGCAGGTAAAAGTATTGTTTCAGCTAACATTGCAGTAACATATGCTCAAGCTGGATATAAAACGTTGATTATAGATGGTGATATGCGTAAGCCTACACAACAATATAATTTCGAAACAGCAAACTATGATGGTCTTTCCAATTTAATCATTGGCAAAAGTGATTTTGATAAAGCAATTAGTAGTACAAGAGTTGAGAATTTAGATTTATTGACATCTGGACCAGTACCACCTAATCCATCTGAGTTGATTGCTTCGAATAGATTTAAGAATATTTATAGTCAGTTAATGGATATGTATGATTTTATTTTAATCGATACGCCACCAGTTACTTCTGTGACAGATGCGCAAGTGTTTTTACAAATCGTTAAAGATTGCGTAATGATTATTGATACTGAGAAAAATAATAAAAATGAAATCAAAAAAGCAAAACAATTGATAGAGCAAGCTGATGGACACATTATTGGTGCAGTTCTTAATAAAACAGCTAACGACAAATCATCTAACTATTATAACTACTATGGAGATGAAGACTAAAATGATAGATATTCATAACCATATTTTAGTAGATGTTGATGACGGGCCTAAAAACAAAGAAGAAATGCTTAAATTACTTAAACAGGCTAAAGATGAAGGGGTTACTGAAATCATTGCAACCCCTCATCATCTGAGTCCTACATTTAATAATGAGAACAAGATTGTAGAAAGAAAGTTGAATGAGATTTTAGATTTAGATGAAGTTAAAGAAATGGGTATTAAGATTTATCCGGGACAAGAAATTAGAATAAGTGATCAGATTATATTGCAACTAGAAAAAGGCGAGACTATTGGGTTGAACCATTCGAAGTACTTATTGATTGAGTTTCCTTCTGGAGGGGTTCCGCACTATACGAATCGTCTTTTCTTTGAATTACAATCAAAAGGATATGTACCAATTATTGCTCATCCTGAACGTAATAAAGAAATTAGTCAAAACTTGGATGTTTTATTTGATTTAGTTAACGGTGGAGCATTAAGCCAACTAACTTCTGCTTCATTAATTGGTAAACATGGTAAAAAATTACAAAAAATCTCAATACAAATGATTGAAAATAACTTAGTTCACTTCATTGCATCAGATGCACATCACGATACTAATAGACCCTTCGTATTAGAGAGCTTATTTAATGATAAAAAGCTGAACAAGTATCAAGAGCAAATTAAGCAATTAATCAATAACGCTCAACAAGTTATTGATAATAAAGAAGTAAGAATAAAACAACCATCTCAAGATTATAACCAAAAGAAACTATTTGGCTTGTTTTAATACAAGCAGAGTAAGTTAGGAGGAGAGACGTGGATAAATTAAGCGCAAGAGGACGTCTTTTAATATTAATTATAATCGATTCATTTATCGTAGCGTTTTCGGTTTTTATCTGTTATACCATTTTACAACCTTATTTTGAGGGGTATTCGCATAAAATTTTGATTTTGACTTCCTTAATTTTATTAATTTCTCATCATGTGTTTGCATATATATTTAATTTGTATCATCGTGCTTGGGAATATGCAAGTGTCAATGAATTACTATTAATAGTTGAAGCAGTTACATGTTCAATATTAGCAACTATAGTTTTGATACCAGTTTTCACAGGACATCCTCCTTTTTTCAGATTATATTTAATTACATGGATGATGCATCTGATTTTAATTGGTGGTTCACGAATATCATGGCGAATTGCTCGTAGTTTTGTTGTAGGCAAACAAAAAAAGAAAAAACCAACGCTTATAGTCGGTGCCGGACGGGGGGGTTCATTATTAATAAGACAAATGTTAAGAAGTCCGGAAATGGGTTTAGAACCTGTATTGGCAGTAGATGATGACCCTCAAAAACGCAAATTAACCATTGCAGAAGGCGTTAAAGTGCAAGGGAAAATAGATGATATTCCTAACTTAGTTAATAAATTTAGAATTAAGAGAATTATAATTGCAATTCCAACTTTAAGCTCTGCGAGGTTAAAAGAAATAAATGACATTTGTAGTAGTACGGGAATAGAACTATTTAAAATGCCAAATATAGAACAAGTGTTAGCCGGAGAATTAGAAGTTAACCAACTTAAGCGAGTAGAAGTCGAAGACTTACTAGGGCGTGAACCAGTTGAACTTGATATGGCGATGATTTCTAAAGAATTAACACATAAAACGGTTCTCGTTACAGGTGCAGGTGGTTCAATTGGATCTGAAATTTGCAGACAAGTTTGTAAATTTCAACCAGAACGTATTTTATTATTAGGTCATGGTGAAAATAGTATTTATTTAATTCATCAAGAACTTAGCAATATGTATAAGGATAAAATAGAGATTGTACCTTTAATTGCGGATGTTCAAAATTTTGCGAGAATGAATGAAATTATGAATGAATATAAACCATATGCAGTTTATCATGCAGCGGCACATAAACATGTTCCGTTAATGGAATATAATCCGCCTGAAGCATTCAGAAATAACGTGTTAGGAACTCGAAATACTGCATTAGCTGCTAAAAAATCAGGAGTAAGAAAATTTGTAATGGTTTCTACGGATAAGGCAGTTAACCCTCCTAATGTTATGGGGGCATCGAAAAGAATGGCAGAAATGGTTATCCAGAATCTTAATGAAGAAAATGGATATACTGATTTTGTAGCAGTTCGATTCGGTAACGTTTTGGGATCTCGCGGTTCAGTGATTCCATTGTTTAAAAAACAAATTGCTGCTGGTGGTCCAGTTACAGTTACACATCCAGATATGACAAGATATTTCATGACTATACCAGAAGCATCTAGACTTGTATTACAAGCAGGCGCTCTAGCTCAAGGAGGCGAAGTTTTCGTGCTTGATATGGGAGAACCCGTGAAAATAGTCGATTTAGCACGTAATTTGATTAGATTAAGTGGGAAATCAGAAGAGGAGATAGGAATTCAATTCTCAGGTATTAGACCTGGTGAAAAACTTTATGAAGAACTATTAAATGAAAACGAAATACATCCTCAACAAGTGTATGAAAAAATATATAGAGGTAAAACGACTACACCACCTAAAGAGGAAATAGATGAAGCTATTAGTTACTTAGAAGCGCATAACAATGAAATTAAAGATAAATTAATTAAATTAGCGAATAGGAAGTATTGATTATGGTAAATGTTTATAGAGTAATAGTTATATTTTTATCAATAATCAGTATCATAGCTTCTTTAGTTAGCACATCTAACATTCCAATTAATTTAGTACTCATTCCTTTAATATTTTTAATCTTATTTATTGTGTTTCCTTCATTTAGTAGATACATGTTTTATAACTTAGGGATAACTATTATAAATTTCACAATGCTTTTAAGATATGTTGTATCACCATTATTAATGGCTATTTATGGTTCGAATATTCAAATTGGATCATCCGTATCGATGGTTATTCAAGGAAAAGCAGTTAATTTAATGCTTTATGAAATGATTGTATTATTTGTTATCTTTGCAATTTTTCATAAGTATTTTTATTCAAATAAAACAGAGTTTCAAAATATTAAATCTAGGCCTAATTTATTCGGATGGCTGTTCGTTGCTTTCACACTAACACTAGTAGCTCTATTTCCAACGTCAATTGGTAGGTATGCATTTCTATGGTCGGCATCAGAACTAAAAAATGATGTTACGGCGGACGTTGGTTTAACTGCTTTGTTAGTTCAAATTGCACAAATTGTAATTACATTAGGACTTTTAAATGTTATTTATAAATTTTATGAGAGAAAACCGAATATATCGTATCTCTTTCTTTCTTTATTTGTAATTATGGTATCAGCTTCATTTATTATTGGGACTAGTAGATCGAGTATTATCATTCCCTTAATTACAGGCTTGTATACTGTGTTTATTCTATATAAGAACTATAGAAAGTTAATTATAATTATATCAGCAATACTAAGTCTGCTAGTTATTAGTGTTTCAACTCTTTTAAAACAAAATACTAACATCGTTACCGCTAGAGGTTTATATCATTCTGCTGGTGCTTTAGAAAATTTTAATACGGATGTACAAATTTATTTTTCTGGACTTATTAATATTAGTCACTCCATTGAAACTTCTTTTGTATATCAACCATTTCATATTAATAGCATATTAGGAGATATTACCCACTCTGTCATTTTCGTTAATTCATTCTTCGATGGTTTTCAAAGTGCGTTAATTTCTTTTAATGATATGTTTTATAAAAAAGTAGGAGTTAGTGACCAGATCCTTCCATTATTAGGACAGGGTTATCTTTATTTTGGCGCTATCTTAGCACCAATGTTTTCAATAATTGTATTATTTGTAGTTATGTTGTTAGATAAAAATATTCATAATAGTAACTCTGTTTTCACATTATATGTTTATGCATATTTATGTTTGAAATTTGCATTGTTTTTTATGTCAAATGCCACTATTTTACTTTCGTTCTTTACGAATTTCTTCTTGGTATTATTTATAATTGCAGTTTTAAACAAAAAGTTTGTGGTTAGAAGGAGAACGAAATGAATATTGGAAGAAAAGATGTATTATGGGGATATATAAGTTTATTACTTGTCCAAGGTATAAATGTCATATTACTCCCGGTCATATTAAAATTTTTAAATTCTGCTGAACTTGGTGTTTGGTATACGTTCACTTCATTATATGGTTTAGCTATGCTTATTGATTTTGGGTTTCAAACTATTATAACTAGAAATGTGAGTTACCTATGGTCTGGTGCTCAAAATGTTAAAAGTGAAGGCTTTGAAACTGTAAAAGATGAGAATGCAAAAATGAATATTCAATATTTCATTAAAGTGATTTCAGCTGTAAAATTTATTTACACTTCAATGGGCACAATCATATTTGCGCTATTTATTTCGATTGGAACATGGTACATGGTAACTATTAATAATGGTGAAATTAAAGTGGAAACCATGTTAATTTCATGGGCGTTTTACATGATTTCAATTGTTTTAAATATTAGTTTTTCGTATTGGAATTCAGTTTTAAAAGGTATTGGAGCAATTAAGACATATAATCAAATTTTGGTTGTAACAAAAGGAACACAATTAATACTATCTATTTTATTTTTAATGATAGGTTTAGGATTAATTGGAGTATCCGTTGCTTATTTTATCTCAGTAGTGGTAAATAGAATTTTACAATCAGTAGCGTACTATAAATATTCACCAGAAACTCACAAGACAAAGGGCAAATTGAAAATCTATTATGATAAAGAAATTTTGAAAGCTTTAATTCCTAACACTTTAAGAACAGGTTCAATATCAATTTCTAATTACTTAATTATTAATTTCCCTATAATATTAAGTTCCTATTTTTTATCATTAGAAGTGTCAGGTCAATTTGGTTTCGTTAATCAAATTATTACATTGATTATTATGCTTTCAAATTCGTACTACAACACATATTTAGCTAAATTCAACTATTTGAGAGTGAAGAATAAATATGATGAATTATTAAGTTTATTTAGAAAAGCACTGATCACTAGCTATTTATTTAATTTTATAGCATTTTTCCTATTTTTACTTTTAGGTAATTTCGTATTAAGAATTATAGGGACAGATTATAAATTACTTAACTTAATTCCTATGTTAATCATTATCATTTATAGATTTCTATATAATAATCAAACGTTATTTACTAACTTTTTAGCAACAAAAAATTTGATACCACATCACAAATCTTTTCTAACGTCAGCCATTGTAACGGTGGTAGTACAATTAGTGCTATTAAAGTTTTTCGATAATAAATTGATTTATTTATTACTACCTTTATTAATTGTTCAATTAGTACATAACAACTGGTATTGGGTTTGGTACGTAATTAAAGATATTAAAAAAGAAAAAATTAACTCAATATAGTTAATAATTTATAGTTGTTAAGGAGTTTATTATGAAATTATTATTTGTTGTCAACAATTTCAACTTTGGGGGACCGCAAAAAAGCTTACTTAATTTGTTTTATGAGTTAAAAGATACTAATCATGAAATTGACTTGATGATTTTAAATCAAGAGGATAGTTTAATAGAATACCTACCTGATTATGTTAATGTCAAACCTGTTAATACTAGATTTTCAGTATTAATGCTTAACCGTAAGCATTTAATATCAAAAATGATAAATAATTACTCCACTCCTAAATTAGTATTAAATGCATTTCTGTTTATATTAAAAAGTAAATTGAAATTGCATGATACAACAAAGGCTAAGCAACAATTTTGGGTAGATAATAAGTGGGTTGATTCAACATTAAAAAAACATTATGACTATGCAATTGGTGTTTCAGGTGGACATTCAGTTTATTTTATAGAAGACTTTATTAATGCAAAACATAAAATAGGGTGGATTCGCACAGATTATAGGGTATTGAAGAGAGACCATAATATTGATCAAAAATATTTCGATAAAATGGATGGAATGCTTTCAGTCTCTAAAATGTGTTCAGATATTTTTGAAGATATATTCAATATTAAACCATTTACTTTTTATAATAGCCTACCTATTAAATTATATGAAAATATTGCAGATGAAGATATTAATATTAGTACAGGTACATTTAATCTGTGTACAATTTGCCGATTAGATAATGGGAAAGGTTTAGACTTGCTAATAGAGGCAGCAAAAATATTAAAGTCAAAAAATATAGAAGTTAAATGGTACGTGGTTGGTGCTGGAAAACTAAGTAACTGGCTTGATGAAGAAATTAAAAAAAATCATTTGGAGCAAATTGTTTTACCAGTAGGTTTTAGATTTAATACTGGTAGCATTGTTCGTAAAATGGATATATTAGTGCATCCCTCAAGGTTTGAAGGAAAATCTAACACTATAGATGAAGCATTACATTACAATGTCCCAGTAGTAGCTACTAATTTTGAAACTGTTTATGAACAAATTATTGATGGTGAAAATGGCTTTATAGTGAATATGGATGGTAATGAAATTTCGTTGAAAATTGAAGAACTCAAGAACAATAAAGAACTTTACCAAATTATCAAATCTAATCTTGAAAGTGCACCTAATGAAAATATAGATAAAGGCAAAGAATTTATTGAAACTATAAAGCATATAGGGGGTTAATAAAATGTTAACAATCTTTACTCCTACTTTTAACAGAGCTCATACACTTCCTAGACTTTACGAATCATTGTTAAATCAGACAGACTACAATTTTGAATGGTTAATTGTGGACGATGGATCGTCAGATAATACAGCTCAATTAATAGAGACATTTAAGAATGAAAAATTTCCAATCCATTATATTTATCAAAAGAATCAAGGTAAACATATAGCATCTAATGTTGGACTCAAAGCTGCTAAAGGTGACATTTTTGTTGTTCTAGACAGTGATGATTGGTTTTATCCAAATGCGGTTCAAGTTTTTAATGAAAGCTTTCAAAATAATGTTGATATGAAAGCATTAATCACATTAGATACTTATGAAAATGGCGACGTTGTTGGAGAAAAATTACCTAATATTGAAAAAGTAAATTGGGTAGACTTACGTTATAAATATAAGGTTAGACATGATAAATGTTATGTATTTAAAACTAGTATTATTAGAAATATGACTTTTCCTCAATATGGGAGTTCTAAGCATATGCCACCGTCTTATCAATGGTTTGAATTTAGTGAATTATACGATTGTTATTTGTCTAATATCAATACAAAATATGTTGAATATCAAGAAGACGGTATTAGTAGTAAGGTTAAAACAAATTACTTTAAATCAGCTGAAAACTATTGCGAATATCGCAAATTAGCTCATAGACAATTACCAACGAATAAAGATAAATTAATCAATTACCTACTTTATGACATATCTTGGATAGATACAGGTCTAAATCCTAAATATAGATTCAAAGATACTGAAAAATTCATAACTTCACTAGTATTAACACCATTTGCCTCACTATTGTATTACTACTACAAATTGAAGTTTAGAAGGAGAGGATAAATTGATTAATATGTCTAAGAATAAATTATTCAATTTGTTGCAAATTCCATACAATATTATTCCGAAACCAGTATGCAATTTAATGTGGGATATTTCACTAATAAGTGATTCATTACCTTCAATTATTTATAGACGATTATATTTGAAAAAATATACTAAAAGCGCTGGTTCTAATATATATATTGGTAAATATGTCGTCTTAAAAAACATCCATAGATTAGTTTTAGGGAATGATGTAAGTATACACTCATATTGCTACATAGATGCTTATGGAGGGATAGAGATTGGCAATAATGTGTCAGTAGCAAACCATAGTACTTTGATATCATCCGAGCACACATGGCAAGATGTGGAAACACCAATAAAGTTTAATAGTATCGAGTCTAAAAAAATCACTGTTGAAAATGATGTTTGGATAGCTGCAGGAGTAAGGGTATTGGGTGGCAATAGAATTAGTGAAAGGTGCATTGTTGGAGCAGGCGCGGTCGTTAATAAAAGTACAGAGCCTAATTGCTTATATGCAGGTGTTCCAATCAAGAAAATCAAGGAGGTCAATACATGATGAAAGTATTAATAACTGGCGTAGCAGGTTTTATCGGATCAACTCTAGCAAAGAAACTAATTAGTCAAGGTTATGAAATAATTGGCATCGACAACATTAATGATTATTATTCTGTTCAATTAAAAGAGGACAGACTAAAGTCGATCGGAGATGAGCACTTTACTTTTTATAAAGTTGACTTAGAAAATCATAAAAAAGTAGACAAAATATTCGAGGATGAAAAACCAGAAGTAGTCGTTAACTTGGCTGCTCAAGCTGGTGTTAGATATAGTATTGAAAACCCTAGAGCATATATTGACTCTAATATCGTTGGATTTATGAATATTTTAGAAGGTTGCCGTCACTATGACGTTAAACATTTAATTTACGCATCATCTAGCTCTGTATATGGTGCCAATACAAATAAACCGTTTAAAACATCTGACAACATTGATCATCCTTTAAGTTTGTATGCAGCAACTAAGAAATCTAATGAATTAATGGCCCACACTTATAGTCACTTATATAATTTGTCGACAACAGGTTTAAGATTTTTCACAGTATATGGACCATGGGGTCGACCAGATATGGCACTATTCAAATTCACTAAAGCTGTTGTAAATGACGAAACAATTGATGTATATAATCATGGGGAAATGATGCGTGACTTCACTTATGTTGATGATATTGTCGAAGCGATTAGTCGATTAATTCAAAAACCGGCTAAACCAAATCCAGAATGGTCTGGTGCTAATCCTGATCCAAGTTCATCTTACGCACCATATAAAATTTATAACATTGGTAATAATAGTCCAGTTCGTTTAATGGAATTTGTTGAAGCAATTGAAAATAAACTTGGTAAAACAGCTAAGAAAAACTATATGGATTTACAACCTGGAGATGTTCCTGAAACTTATGCCAACGTAGATGATTTATTTAATAACATCGACTTTAAGCCAGAAACATCAATTCAGGATGGGGTAAATAAATTTATAGATTGGTATTTAGAATATTACAAATAAAGGAGATTTTAAGATGGATAGAAAAATTGCAGTAGTAGGTTTAGGATATGTTGGTTTGCCAGTAGCGGTTACTTTCGGAAGAGTGCATCAAGTTATTGGATTTGATATTAACGAAAATAGAATTAAAGAATTAAAAGAGAATTATGATAGAACAAACGAAGTAACAACTGAAGGTTTAAAAAATACTGATATCAAATTTACGTCAAATTCAGAAGATCTTAAAGAAGCAGATTTTATTATTGTTGCAGTACCTACACCTATTGATAAAAATAATAAACCAGACTTAACTCCATTGTTAAAAGCCAGCAAAACTGTAGGTAAAGTTTTAACACCTGATACAATTGTAGTTTATGAATCAACAGTTTACCCTGGAGCTACTGAAGAGGACTGTGTTCCTGTACTTGAGAGAGAATCAGGATTAACATGTGGTAAAGACTTCTTTGTTGGTTATTCTCCAGAAAGAATCAATCCAGGTGATAAAGTACATACATTTGAAACTATCACTAAAGTTGTCTCTGGTCAAACTCCTGAAGTTTTAGAAGTAGTAGCGGATGTTTATGGCTCAGTAGTAACAGCTGGCGTTCATAAAGCTTCATCAATTAAAGTTGCAGAAGCAGCAAAAGTGATTGAAAATACACAACGTGATGTAAACATTGCATTAATGAATGAATTAGCATTGATTTTTGATAAGTTAGATATTGATACTAACGAAGTATTACGTGCTTCTGGTACTAAGTGGAACTTCTTAAACTTCAAGCCAGGCTTAGTAGGCGGACATTGTATTGGTGTTGACCCTTATTACTTAACACACAAAGCTCAAGAAGTTGGTCATCATCCAGAAGTAATATTAGCTGGTCGCCGTATAAACGATGATATGTCTAAATTTATTGCTTCAAATGTCATTAAGGGCTTATTAAAACAAGGTTTAGAAGTACAGGGTGCAACTGTTAACGTTTTAGGTTTAACATTCAAAGAAAATTGTCCTGACCTAAGAAATACAAAAGTGATTAATATCATCAAAGAATTAAAAGACTACGGTTTAGACGTTCACGTTAATGATGTTGAAGCAGATAAAGAAGAAGCACAAAGATTTTACAATATAAATTTAGAAGATAAAAATGAATTACCTCAAGCTGATGTAATTGTATTTGCTGTTGCACATAAAGATTACGTTGATAATAAACAAGATTATTTAAAACTTGTTAAAGATAATGGTGTCGTTCTAGATATTAAAGGTGTTATTGAAGAAAATGAAATCGGAAATAAAGGTCTTTGGAGATTATAAAACCCTCTATATAGATAAGGTGATTGGATGACTAATAAAAAAATATTTCAATTAGTAACGGTCTCGAAAAGTATCACTTTGATGAAAGGGCAAATTGAGTATTTAAGAGATAAAGGTTTAGATGTACATGTTGTGTCATCTGAAGGACCGGAGCAAAATACGTATTCTTCTGATATTACACATGTAGTTAACATGGAAAGAGAAATATCTTTGAAAAATGATTTAAAGTCACTTTTTAATATGATTAAACTTTTTAGAAAAGAAAGACCTTACATTGTTAATTCAGGCACGCCGAAAGCTGGTCTAATTGGTACACTAGCAGCATTTATAACACTTAGACCAGTACGTATCTATACTGTTCGCGGTTTAAGATTGGAAACTGTAACTGGTTTGAAATACAAAATTCTTTATGCTATGGAAAAATTGGCAATGTATTGTTCAACTGATATTATCGCAATTTCTGATAGTTTAAAAGATAAGATAGTTGAATTAGGTTTAGCAAAACAAAAGGATATTAAGGTTTTAGGTTATGGTAGTTCTAATGGTATAAACATAGATAACTTCAGGAAAGATAACGCCTCTATACCTAATGACATTAAAGAAAAAATATCAGGAAACTTTGTAGTTGGATTTGTTGGTCGTATCGTAAAAGATAAAGGGATTCATGAAGTGATTGAAGCTTTTAAATTAGTACAGAAAAAACATAAAAATGTGAAGTTAATGATAGTTGGTCCTATTGAAAAAGATGATTCAATTAGTGAAGATGAATTCAAATATTTACAAAGTGATCAAGATATTATCATGACAGGTCATATAAATGACACAGTAAGATATTATAACACTATGGATGTTTTACTTTTCCCTACTTATCGTGAAGGATTTGGAAATGTGAGCATTGAAGCACAAGCCGTTGAAGTGCCAGTTATAGTAAATAATGTAACTGGAGCAAAAGATACATTAGTTGATAATTTCACTGGTTTTTTAGTGGATAAAGGTAATTATCAACAAATCTTTGATAGGATTGATTATTTGATTACCCATCCTCAACAAAAAGAACAGTTAGGTATTAACGGTCGAAAAAATGTAGAAGAAAAGTTTAGAAATGAAGTCATTTGGGAACACTTAGAAACTATTTACAAAAACAAACTTCCTGTTTAAAACAAATTAATGAAAAGGAGGGACGAGTTATGATCAAACGTTTGTTCGATATAGCTGTGAGTGGTTCAGGATTAATATTATCAGCGCCTATCACATTAACTGCAGCTATAGTTATTGCAAAAAAATTAGGCAAACCGGTTTTATTTAGACAAACACGCCCCGGTCAATATGGAGAACCATTCGAGATATATAAATTTCGTACTATGTCTGATAAAAGAGATGAAAATGGAGAATTACTTCCAGACGATCAACGCATGACACCTGTAGGCACTTTTATAAGAAAATCTAGTATTGATGAATTACCACAATTGATTAATGTGTTAAAAGGAGACATCAGTTTGATAGGTCCTAGACCTTTATTGATGGAATATTTACCTTTATACAATGATGAACAAAAAAAGCGACACAATGTTAAACCAGGAATTACAGGCTGGGCTCAGGTCAATGGACGCAACGCAATTACTTGGGATGCAAAGTTTAAATTAGATGTTTTGTATGCTGAAAATCAATCGTTTAAATTAGATATGTATATTATTTATAAGACAATAATTAATATATTAAAACGTAAAGATATCAATGCGCCGAATCATGTAACCGCCGAAAAGTTTAAGGGTAATGTATGATGAGTAAACCAATTATTATCATTGGCAAAGGCGGCCATTCAAAAGTCATCAAAGATATAATTGAGACGACAAATCAATATCATGTCGCAGGTTATCTTGATAACGCTATTGATGAATATTACACAGATAATGATATATTTTATGACAACTTAGCTAACATGAAACAATATAAAGATTTGTATTCATTTATTATTGCTATTGGAAGTAATCATATTCGTCAAAAACTTTTTCATAAATTAGAAGTTAAAATTGATCAATATGCAACATTAATTCATCCAACAGCAGTTGTGAGTCCTAGTGCGAAGATTGGTTACGGAACGGTTGTAATGCCTAATGCGGTGATAAATGCGGACTCTATAATTGGAAAGCATGTCATAATCAACACAGGCGCAATAGTCGAACACGATAATCAAATTGGTGATTATGTTCATATTTCACCTAATGCTACATTAGCAGGTGGTGTTAAAGTAGGCGAGGCATCACACATTGCAATTAATGCTGCTGTAATACCGTTGATTGAAATTGGTGAAAGATGTATTGTGGGAGCAGGTGCAACAGTCATAAATAATGTTAAAACAGAATCAACAGTCATAGGAACGCCAGCAAAAATTAAGGAGTGAATATAAGTGGAAGAAGAAAGAATATTCTTGTCAAGACCACATATGGGTGGTACTGAATTAGATTACATACATGATGCATTCGACAAAAACTGGATTGCACCATTAGGTGAGAATGTAACAGAATTTGAGAATAGTATTAAAAATTATGTTGGAATTAATGCAGCAGTTGCAGTTGGTAGCGGAACTTCTGCTATTCATTTAGCGTTAATTGAGAGTGGCGTTCAAAAAGATGATATCGTATTTTGTAGTTCTTTAACGTTTAGTGCTTCAGCTAACCCTATTATTTATCAAGGGGCTATCCCTGTCTTCATTGATTCAGAAATGGATTCATGGAACATGTCACCAGATGTTTTACGTAAAGCATTTGAGAAGTATGCCGAAAAAGGAATCAAACCCAAAGCAGTTGTAGCAGTTAATTTATATGGTCAATCAGCTAAGATGGATGAAATTAAAGCAATTTGCGATGAGTATAAAACTACTTTAGTTGAAGATGCAGCTGAATCATTAGGTGCAATTTATAAAGGACAAAAAAGCGGTACTTTCGGAAACTATGGTATCTTCTCATTTAATGGGAATAAAATCATAACTACAAGTGGTGGTGGAATGCTTATTTCAAATGATGAAGAACATATTGCACATGCTCTTTTTGTATCTACACAAGCGAGAGATAAGGCACTTCATTATCAACATAGTGAGCTGGGGTATAATTATCGTTTAAGTAATATTTCTGCTGGTATTGGAAGAGGACAAATGGAAGTATTAGATCAGCGTATTCAACGTCGCCGTGAAATATTCGATAAGTATAATGAAGCATTTGGTAGTATTGAAGGTTTTGACTTCCAACCAGAATTACCTGATTCGAAATCAAATCGTTGGTTAACTGCTTTAACAATTGACGAAAGTAAAACAGGATTTAGCGTATTAGATTTAATTGATGCTTTACAACAAAATAACATTGAAGCACGTCCTGTTTGGAAACCAATGCACCTTCAACCATACTTTGAATCTTATGATTATATAATGGTTGATGGTATAGATAACAGTGCCCATTTATTTGACCATGGAGTATGTTTACCATCAGGTTCTGATATGACAGATGAGCAGCAAACACGAGTGATTGAAATTATTAAAAGTCTATAAAAAATGAGTGATTAATTATTATGAAAAAAAAGAAATCAACTACTTTTAAAGTAATTATTACAATACTGATTATATTATTAGTACTTATTGTTGCTGCAGCTATTTTTGTCTTTACGAAATTACATTCATTAAATAATTCAATTAATGAATCCTTAGATAGAGATCATTCCCAATTAAGACAAAAGGCAGCAAAAGAGGGAGACCCTATGACGGTTGTGCTTTACGGTATAGATGACGATGCTGAAAGACAGCAAGAAAATCTCGGGCAACGTAGTGACTCTATCGTCTTGATGTCAATTAACCCAGAGGATAAAAAAACTGTAATGGTAAGTGTGCCTCGTGATACACGTGCTAAAATTGTTGGACATGGAACTACCGAAAAAATTAACCATGCTTATGCATATGGTGGTCCTAAAATGGCTGTAAATTCATTAGAAGAATTAATGGATGTGCCAGTTGATCATTATATAGCTATCAATATGGATGGAGTTAAAACAGTTGTTGATGAATTAAATGGCGTAGATATTACAAGTAATGCTACGTTCACATTCCATGGGTACAAATTTGAAAAAGGGCAAAAATATCATATGGATGGAGATAAAGCACTTACTTACATGCGTAGTCGTAAGGAAGATGGTGCTGGTGGCGATGAAGGTCGTCAATTGCGTCAACAACAAGTGATTACTGCAGTTGCTAGAGAAGCATTCTCTGTTAACTCAGTAACTAAATTAAACGGTATATTCAAAGCTGCTCAAGATAATTTGAAAACAGACCTAAGCTTCGTACAGTTAAATCGCTTCAAATCTGACTATGATAAAGCACAAGACAATGTAGAACGTTTAACAATTAACGGTCAAAACGCACTGGGTGATGACAATCTATACTACTTCTATCCTGATAAAAATAGTCTAAAAGAAGTTAATGAGAAATTAAAAGAAAACTTAAATCTTAACTAAATGAAAGCACTTTGTCGATGATATAAATCATTGACAAAGTGCTTTTAAATTGCAATTAACCTTTATTATACTTAAATTTTTAGTCTTAATTATTGTTGGTTTTGATTAGATGTTACATCGTTATTAAAGAAATCAAAGATATTTTTTGCGCTATCTGTATTATCATTATTACCAGCAAATTTATTTTCACCTGGTCCATGTGCATATGTGTTTACGTCTTCACCTGTATGACCATAAGTAGTCCAACCAGTGTGAGATTCATCGTTGATTGGTTTTTGAATCGCATCTTGAAGTTTAGTAGTTGCTGCAGCTACTTTTTCATCGTCTTCAATTTTAGCTTTATCTTGAGCTTCTTTCAATTCTTTAGCAGCGTCTTTAACTTTATCCATTTGTTTAGAAGGGAATTCGAAACCATAGCCGTCGTTAATAACTTTTTCTGGGTCTTTGCCATCAGCAATTTGTTTAGTCATGTAGCTACCAGAGTGTTTCATTTTATGAATTGCTTCTGGATTCCATACGTAATCTTTCCCTTTAGCAATTGATAAACCACCAGTTGAATGATCGGCAGTTGCTACAACTAAAGTGTCTTTGTGTTTGTTTGAGTAGTCTATTGCATTTTGGAAAGCTTTTTCAAATCCGCCCATTTCTGACATAACACCAGTAATGTCGTTAGGGTGTCCTGATTTATCGATAGACGCACCTTCGACCATTAAGAAGAAACCTTTATCATTCTTTTCTAGTTTAGATAAGGCACTGTTTTCCATATCTACTAATAATGGATTACTTTGTGGTGCATCGATTTGTAAAGGCATATCTTTTTCAGAGAATAAACCTAATACTTGATCACTTTGTGAATTAGCAA
>ERZ1023442.151-NODE-151-length-20203-cov-26.971560_pt1 | contig 20203 bp, 17 predicted proteins | sample MGYA00380521_ERZ1023442 | MGnify/ENA primary metagenome ERZ1023442 (study PRJEB33173, sample SAMEA4830294) | metagenome | study: EMG produced TPA metagenomics assembly of the PRJEB25223 data set... | reverse complement strand
AACCAGTGACCCCCTCCTTGTAAGGGAGGTGCTCTCCCAACTGAGCTAATCGCCCACTAGAAAGCGTTTAAATATAAAGGGAAAGTTTGAGCGGAAAGGACACTTTAGAAAAGTGGTGGGCGATACCGGTCTCGAACCAGTGACCCCCTCCTTGTAAGGGAGGTGCTCTCCCAACTGAGCTAATCGCCCTTAATGTTGTGGGTTGGCATTATAGGGAGAATGCATTTTCAGTCAATACCTTTTTACTAAATTTTGTTTAATTGTCGTAAAAATAAGCATAAAATCCGCTTTTTTATTTAGAAGTAAAACAAGTCGTAGTAGAATGACGACTAATATTTTATTGAAGATAGGTTATAAAAATGAAACTAGATGCTCCTTTTAATTTAGATCCAAATGTAAAAGTGCGTACTCGTTTTGCTCCTAGCCCTACAGGTTATTTACATGTAGGTGGCGCACGTACCGCACTTTATTCTTGGTTATACGCAAAACATAATAACGGCGAATTTGTATTACGAATTGAAGACACTGATTTAGAGCGTTCAACACCTGAAGCCACTGCTGCCATTATTGAAGGAATGGAATGGTTAAATCTTCCATGGGAACATGGCCCTTATTACCAAACTAAACGCTTTGATCGTTATAACCAAGTTATCGATGAAATGATTGAACAAGGCTTAGCATATCGTTGCTATTGCACTAAAGAACACTTAGAAGAACTTCGTCATACTCAAGAACAAAATAAAGAAAAACCACGTTATGACCGTCACTGCTTACACGATCACAACCATTCACCTGATGAACCCCATGTTGTACGTTTTAAAAATCCAACTGAAGGCTCGGTAGTATTTGATGATGCCGTACGTGGCCGTATTGAAATCAGCAACAGTGAGCTTGATGATCTTATTATTCGTCGCACAGACGGTTCTCCAACTTATAACTTCTGTGTAGTTGTAGATGACTGGGACATGGGTATCACACATGTTGTGCGTGGGGAAGATCATATCAATAACACGCCTCGTCAAATTAACATTTTAAAAGCAATTGGTGCCCCAATTCCAACCTATGCACACGTTTCTATGATTAATGGCGATGATGGTCAAAAACTCTCTAAACGACATGGCGCAGTAAGCGTAATGCAATATCGTGATGATGGTTACTTACCAGAAGCTTTAATTAACTATCTTGTGCGTTTAGGCTGGGGACATGGCGACCAAGAAATTTTCAGTCGCGAAGAAATGATCAACTATTTCGAATTAGATCACGTTAGCAAATCAGCTAGCGCATTTAATACCGAAAAATTACAATGGTTGAATCAACATTATATCCGCGAATTACCACCAGAATATGTGGCTAAACACCTTGAATGGCATTACAAAGATCAAAGCATTGATACAAGCAATGGTCCTGCATTAACTGAAATAGTCACCATGCTTGCGGAACGTTGCAAAACCCTAAAAGAAATGGCAAGTTCAAGCCGCTACTTCTTTGAAGAGTTTGAAACCTTTGATGAAGCCGCAGCGAAAAAACATTTCAAAGGCAATGCTACTGAAGCGCTTACAAAAGTGAAAGAAAAATTAACCGCACTTTCTAGCTGGGATTTACATTCTACTCACGAAGCCATTGAGCAAACGGCTTCTGAACTAGAAGTGGGCATGGGTAAAGTTGGTATGCCATTACGTGTCGCGGTGACAGGTTCTGGTCAATCGCCATCAATGGATGTTACCCTAGTCGGTATAGGCAGAGATCGCGTACTTGCACGTATTCAGCGTGCTATTGATTTTATTCATGCACAAAACGCTTAATATTTAATCGGATAACAAACACATAATAAAATCGTATTGACAGCCACATAGTCAAATTTTATCATGTCGCTGTCTTTTATGGGGATATAGCTCAGTTGGGAGAGCGCTTGAATGGCATTCAAGAGGTCGTCGGTTCGATCCCGATTATCTCCACCAAATTAATAAAGCAAGGTTATTTACCTTGCTTTTTTATTATCAATAATCAATATCTTAGCGAATTTTAACAAAAATAAAAACTAAAGCGTGCTAGAATAGTGCGCTTTTTTATTACATTGTTCGAAACCATATCAAGGAATAATTATGCGTCCAAATAATCGAGAAAATAATCAACCCCGTCAAATTAAAATTACCCGTAACTACACTAAGCACGCTGAAGGTTCCGTGCTTGTTGAATTTGGGGACACCAAAGTGCTTTGTACTGCAACAGTGGAAGATGCTGTGCCACGTTTCTTAAAAGGACAAGGGCAAGGCTGGGTCACGGCTGAATATGGAATGTTGCCACGTTCAACACATAGTCGTATGCAACGTGAGGCGGCTAAAGGTAAACAAGGCGGACGCACAATGGAAATTCAACGCTTAATTGCCCGCTCTTTGCGCGCCATGGTGGATCTTAAAGCACTGGGTGAACGTGCGATTACTTTAGATTGCGATGTTATTCAAGCGGATGGCGGCACACGAACTGCATCCATTACTGGTGCTGCAGTCGCATTATGTGATGCGATCAACAGTTTAATTGAGAATGGCACGTTAAAAACTAACCCCATTAAAGGGCTAGTTTCGGCAATTTCTGTAGGGATTGTTGATGGGCAAGCTGTTTGTGATTTGGAATACGTGGAAGATTCTGCAGCGGAAACCGATATGAATGTTGTGATGATGGAAGATGGTCGCATGATTGAGGTGCAAGGCACTGCAGAAGGCGAGCCATTTAGCCATGAAGAATTATTAACATTATTAGATTTAGCGAAACAAGGCTGTAATCAAATTTTCATCGCTCAACGCGAAGCGCTAGGCTTATAAACACAGCTTATAGGAGTTAAAAAATGGAACAATATAAACGCGATTTTATCGAATTTGCTTTAAGCCGAAATGTATTGAAATTCGGCGAGTTTACTTTGAAATCGGGGCGTAAAAGTCCGTATTTCTTCAATGCGGGCTTGTTCAATACGGGGGCAGATTTAGCGCGTTTAGGCGAGTTCTATGCTGCGGCAATTCAAGCAAGTGCGGTAGATTTTGATGTGGTTTTTGGCCCTGCTTACAAAGGTATTCCAATTGGCACTTCAGTTTCGGTGGCGTTATTTAATCGTTATGGTATTGATAAACCCGTGTGTTTTAATCGTAAAGAAGTGAAAGATCACGGAGAGGGCGGCAATTTAATTGGTAGCCCATTGCAAGGAAAAATTTTGCTTGTGGATGACGTGATTACGGCTGGCACTGCAATTCGTGAATCTATGGAATTAATCAGTGCAAATAAAGCAGAGCTGGCGGCGGTATTGATCGCTCTAAACCGTAAGGAACGAGGAAAAGGCGAGCTTTCAGCAATTCAAGAAGTAGAACGTGATTATCAATGCCAAGTGCTATCAATCATTGATTTAGATGATTTGATGCAATTTATCGAACAAGATCCTCGATACAGTAGCCATTTGCCAGAAATGCGTGCTTATCGTGCCGAATTTGGCGTATAAAACTTGAGAAATAAATTTTTGTCATCATTATAAATAACATTATAAAAATAACCGCACTTTGGCTTAACAGGGGAAAGAATGGGATTTATTGGAAAAATTATAGGCGTATTTTTAGGTTGGAAAGTTGGTGGATTTTTTGGTGCAATTGCTGGGCTCATTCTAGGTTCTATTGCAGATAAAAAATTGTATGAGCTTGGCTCGGTAAGTTCTAGTTTCTTTAAAAAGAAAACAACGCGTCAAGACTTGTTTATGCAAACCACTTTTGCGGTGTTAGGGCATTTAAGTAAATCGAAAGGGCGTGTAACAGAAGAAGATATCCAATTAGCTAATCAACTAATGATTCAGCTTAAACTGGATGATGCAGGGCGTAAATTAGCGCAAGATGCATTTCGTCGTGGTAAAGAATCTGATTTCCCAATTCGCCAAGTTATCCGTGAATTTCGCATTGGTTGTGGGCAACGTGCTGATTTATTGCGAATGTTCTTACAAGTGCAAGTTCAAGCGGCTTTTGCCGATTCAGAACTTCACGAAAATGAGAAAGAAGTGCTTTATGTGATCGCTGAAGAGCTTGGTCTTTCTCGTATGCAATTTGAACAAATGATTGCGATGGAAATGGCTGCTCGAGCTTTTACTCAAGGCGGTTTCTATCAGCAATATCAACAAGGCGCATATCAAGGTGGCTACCAATATCAACAACAAAATAGTGGTGGTTACCAACATGCTTCTGGCCCAACGTTAAATGATGCCTATAAAGTATTGGGTGTGACTGAGTCCGACGAGCAAAACACGGTTAAGCGTGCTTATCGTCGTTTAATGAATGAACATCATCCAGATAAACTTGTGGCGAAAGGTTTACCGCCAGAAATGATGGAAATGGCAAAAGAAAAAACTCAACAGATTCAAGCCGCTTACGATTTAATTTGTCAAGCAAAAGGCTGGAAATAGTGCGTGTTATTCTTGCACCTATGCAAGGGGTTCTAGATCCCTTTGTACGCCAACTTCTCACCGAAGTGAATGACTACGATTTATGTATAACAGAATTTGTCCGCGTAGTTGATCAACTTCTCCCTGAAAAAGTATTTTATCGTTTATGCCCTGAATTAAAAAATCAGGGCTTTACTTCTTCTGGCACGCCTGTGCGAGTGCAGTTGCTAGGGCAGAATCCAGAATGCCTTGCTGAAAATGCGATTCGTGCGATCGATCTTGGCTCTCATGGCGTTGATTTAAATTGTGGTTGCCCTTCTAAAACAGTGAATGGCAGCAATGGTGGTGCGGCATTATTGAAACAGCCTGAATTGATTTATCGTGCAACTCAAGCCTTACGCAGAGCCGTGCCAAATGAATTCCCCGTTAGTGTAAAAGTGCGGTTAGGCTGGGATGATATTTCTCAATCTTTTGAAATCGCTGATGCGGTGGAGCAAGGTGGTGCAACCGAAATTACAGTGCATGGACGCACAAAAACTGATGGTTATCGTGCTGATCGAATTAATTGGAAAAAAATTGGTAAAGTTCGAGAGCATTTATCCATTCCTGTTATTGCTAACGGAGAAATTTGGCATTGGCAAGATGGGCAAGATTGCTTATCTCAAACAGGTTGTCAGGATTTAATGGTGGGACGAGGTGCGTTGAATATTCCGAATTTAAGTCATGTTCTGAAATCAAATACAGAAAAAATGCCTTGGCGTGAGATTCAAAAAATCTTGCAAAAATATGCGAATGTTGAAAATGAATATGGCAGCGGTTTTTACCATGTGGCACGAATTAAACAATGGTTACGTTATTTGAATAAGGAATATGATGAGGCGAACCAAGAGTTTGATAAGATTAAGACTTGCCAAACTGCTGAAGATTTGAAATTACGTTTAAATGATAAATAAAAAACCTGCTAATCAGCAGGTTTTCTTTTTCTAAATTATTTAAAAACTCACCGCACTTTTTAATTTTTTCAGTGCATTGGTTTCTAATTGACGGATACGTTCCGCAGATACATTATATTTTGCTGCTAAGTCGTGTAATGTTGCTTTGTTATCATCTAACCAACGAGCTTTAATAATATCCTGACTACGTGCATCCAAACTTTGTAATGCCGTGCTTAGTTGCTCAGTGGCTTGGCTTTCAAAGTTTTCATTTTCAAGCTCTGCAGCGAAATTAGAACTTTTATCTTCCAAATAAAGGGATGGAGAGTAAGTCTCTGTTTCTGCATCATCAGTGGGTAAATCAAAACCTACATCGGCACCGCTCATACGCGATTCCATTTCGATCACATCTTCTTTGGAAACACCCAATTCATTTGCCACCATATCAACTTCATTTTCATTGAACCAACCTAAACGTTGTTTAGTTTTGCGTAGGTTGAAAAATAATTTACGTTGAGCTTTCGTGGTCGCTACTTTTACGATACGCCAGTTACGAAGCACATATTCGTGGATTTCCGCTTTAATCCAATGTACGGCGAATGACACCAAACGTACACCAACTTCAGGGTTAAAACGTTTAACAGCTTTCATTAAGCCGATATTGCCTTCTTGGATTAAGTCAGCTTGTGGCAAACCATAGCCAGAATAGCCACGTGCAACATGGATCACGAAACGAAGATGCGACAAAATGAGTTTTTTCGCGGCATCTAAATCCTCGTGATAATACAAACGTTCTGCCAATTCCTTTTCTTCCTCTGCGGTCAGCATCGGATATTCATTTGCCGCACGAATATAACCTTCGATACTGCCTTGAGGAACTAACATTATTTGTGTTTCTTTATCCATCGTTTCCCTTCTTTATTTTGGCTTTTGCCAATCAATGTACTTAGTTATAGCACAATAAGCTATCTTATTGAACCAATTTGTTAATAAGACAGGGTTTATCAATCAAAAGTTCAATTATTCTAAATAACTCTGATTAATTAGCAAAGTGGAATGAGGGTTAAATTAAGATTTTCATCAATAACTTTAAATAGTAAATCAATGTTTGGATGTTTGCCTGGATTTGCTTTAGCATCTTCTACGTGTTCTGCAAACCATTCAACGCCTTGTTGTGCGGAAGTGCGGTTTAATTTCCCGTTAAATTTTTCAGCCAACGCATTATAAAGGCGAAGCGATCCTAATTTACCTTGTATCGCAGGAATGTTATGGATAATAGTTTCTCCATTCATCACGTTCAAACCCGTTAGATGATCGATTTTGGGCAAGATTTCTAAAATTTCTTTAAAGTTCATTGTTTATATCCTTAGTTTATAAAATTACGTGATAATTTGCTCGCTATTTACTTCGCCAGTTGTACCGATAAAGCGGACTTCAGGTTGTAAATATACACCAAATTTTTCAGCAACGCTTTGGCGTACATAATATGCAAGTTTTATCACGTCTTGTCCACTTGCATTATCTTTGTTAATCAATACTAATGCCTGTTTTTTATGAACCGCAGCCCCACCAATTTGAAAGCCTTTAAGATTGCATTGATCAATCAGCCAGCCTGCCGCTAATTTCACTGAGCCATCTGCCTGTGGAAAGTGCGGTAGATTTTCGTGATGTTTTTTGATTTTTTCAAAATGTTCTAAACTGACAACGGGATTTTTAAAGAAACTCCCTGCATTACCCACTTCATTGGGATCAGGTAATTTGCTTTGACGGATATGACAGACTTCATCAAAAATTTGTTTAGCGGTGACCGTTTTCGGATCGAACTCTACAAGCGAACCATATTTTAGAATAGGCTGCCAATCTTTTTTTAGCTTTAATCCAACCGCTGTAATCACATAACCTTGCTGATAACGATGTTTAAAAATACTTTCACGATAACCAAATTCACATTGTTCTGTGTCGAGTCTAAAGGTTTCGTTCGTATTTAAATTAAGTACCTCCACATAATCACATACATCTTTAAATTCAACGCCATAAGCACCGATATTTTGAATGGGCGCAGAGCCTGCACAGCCAGGAATCAGAGCCAGATTTTCTAAGCCATAAATACCATTATTAATAGACCACTCCACCAATTTATGCCAATTTTCCCCGCTATTGACGTGAAGATAGTGAAAATTTGCATCTTGTTCGTGCGTAATCCCCATTAAACGATTAAGGATCACGATGCCATTAAAATCATCTAGAAATAGAACATTACTTCCTTGACCTAAAAAAAGAGTGGGTAAATTTTCTGATTTAGAATTCGCCCACACTTGTTGTAGCTGTTCGATACTATGTGCTTCAATAATTTCACGAGCATTAGACTGAATGTGGAAAGTGTGAAAAGGTTGTAAATTTTGCATTTTGATGTCCTAATATAATGTATCTGGCAAGGTAATTTTGACTTGTGTGCCGCCTTGCTCTCGGCGATGAATATGCAATTGTGCATTAAGCTGACGACAACGTTCCGCCATAATATTCAAGCCGTAATGCCCTTCAGGTTCTTCAAGATTTGGAATGCCAACCCCATCATCTTCAACTAAAATTTCATACTCGCCTTCCGCATTAATTCTTGCGCTAATTTCAATTACGGTGCCTTGAGAATGCTTGATCGCGTTGGCGGTGGCTTCACGTACAATTTGCAGAACGTGAACCAGCTGTTGAGGGTTCAAACTTTGTGAGGGTAATTGACAATTCACATTCATTTGCATTGTTGTTTGTGAGCGTAATGAATCAATCACTTGTCCTAGTGCAAGCTGTAAATTCGCTTCTTGTATAGTTAAACGGAAAGTGGCTAAAAGCTCACGTAACTGCGCATAACCACCAGAAAGGGCTTGTTCAAAATTGGCAATAATTGCCAAACTCTTTTCTTTTGATTGTTCGTCTTCTTTCTTCAGGTTATGTTTGAGCAAAGTAAGTTGAATTTGTAAAAATGATAAGACTTGAGCCAAAGAATCGTGCAACTCTCGCGCAATAATTGAGCGTTCTTCCATTAATAAAATCTGTTCTTTCTGACGTAAATTTTTATGGAAATAAAGCGCACGAGCAAGCATTTGCGCTAAATTTTGCATAATTCGGGGATCTGGACAAGGTAATCCTGCTTGCCAAGAGAGTACACCTAATTCTTCGTTATCCACAGAAAGGGTTTCGATTTGTAGTTCATTATTAGCATCTTGCTTACCCAATGTAATATCCCAATGTTCAGCCCCCATCACTTCCACTTTAACGAAGTTCAAATGGTTGCTAATAAAAATGTAATTCAAAACTTGATTTAAAATTTTATCGTTAATTGTGTTTGTATTCAGAAGTTGAGCACTTTGATAAAGAGTGCTTAAAGTGCGGTTAGTTTGACGCAACTTTTGCGTTTTTTCGTTTACCGCTTCTTCTAAACGGGAATAAAGCTGTCCCAGTTCTGTGGACATTTGTGTAAATACGCGAGCCAGCGTGCCAAGTTCGTTTTGTTTCCTTGTGTCAAGCGGAATATGATTGAATTGACGCATTTGCACTTGCATACTGGCTTTTGTCATTAAATGCAAAGGTTTCACAACTTCTCGCTGTGTGTACCAAATCACATAAGACACCATAGCTAAAATTAACAACATAGCGAAAAAAAGCACCGATACGCCCAAAATCCATTTTTGCTCACTGAAACGTTGTAGCTCAAACACAAAATGATCAACATCTGCAACATAATCTGTGAGCTGTTCACTATAATTTTTCACATCATACTGACGTGCATATTTTTCCATTATCGCCCAACGTCGCAAAATGGTTTGATAAGATAATTTCACTGCTTTAGGTGTAAAAAATTGATTTTGCGTTTCCAGTAATGCAGAAGAATGTAAGCTAACCTGATAACGGCGCAAATTATTTTCTATACTTTCTGGTTGTGTCCGCATTTCGTAAAGCAAACGATAACTTTGCATTCGTAATGAACCAGAAATATTAATAGCTTTCGCATCATATTTATTACTACTTATAATCGCTAAACTCAGAGAACTAATCACGCCAGCAACAATTAAAATAATAAATAAATATTTAGCAATACGAGTTGAAACAGAACGCTTGGTATGCACAGAAAACTCCAGTGGAAATTAAAAAAGTGCGGTAGAATTTTTATTTCTTTTTAAATTTAGCCCAAACTTTATCTTCTTGACCACGCCATAAGCGTTGAATGTTATCGTGATGACGATAAATTAATAGGCAACATACCAAGGCAACAGGAAAAGTAAATTCTGGTTTAAACCACCACACATAAAAAGGCACGACTAACGCCGTAAATACTGCACTTAATGAAGAATAGCCACTAATAAGAAAAACAAGGATCCAAGTACCAAACATTGAACCTGCAACAGCCCAAGAAATCGGTGCGATTGCTCCAAAGGCAGTTGCAACACCTTTGCCACCTTTAAATTGAAAGAAAATGGGGAAAATATGCCCTAAACAAGCACCAAGTGCGACCATCCCTAATTCAAATTGGGTTAAACCTAAATAATAACCTGCCCATACAGGAATCATCCCTTTTAACATATCAAAAATAAGCACCGCCAAGGCAGACTTACGATTTCCAATACGTAATACATTCGTCGCACCAGGATTGTGTGAACCATTTTGACGAGGATCAGGCAATCCAGTAAGGCGACAAATTAAAATCGCACTGGAAATAGAGCCTAAAAGATAGGCAAAAAGCATATAAAAAAGGGCGAAAAGGCTCATTTTGTACTCCAGCAAGAAAAACTGTTCGTTATTTTACCCAAAGTTGATAGCATACGCCTACAATAATTTTAGAGGAAACCTTATGGATCGTATTTTTATTGAAGAATTGACTGTTTTTGCACAAATCGGTGTATATGATTGGGAACAGCAAATAAAGCAAAAACTCGTGTTTGATTTGGAAATGGCGTGGGATTGTAAGCAAGCGGCAGAAACGGATGATGTTGAATATTGTTTAAATTACGCTGAAGTGAGCCAAGTGATAATTGATTATGTGGAAAGTAAACCTTTCTTGTTGATTGAGCGAGTGGCTTATGAAGTGGCAGAGTTGCTTGAATCACGTTATCAACTTCAAGGATTAAAAATTAAACTGAGTAAACCAAAAGCTGTCGCACAAGCTCGAAATGTTGGCGTATTGATTATACGTGGATGTTTAAAATAATGTAGCGACAATGGCTATTAAAAAATCTGACAGGCATGCAATTTAATTGATGTCTGTCAGATTGGCTTTATGCTTTTACCTTGTGTTCTGAATAGTTATTGTTCAGCTTCTAACTCTCCAACACTCACTTTAGTATTATTACCTTTATCGCCGAATTGTTGTTCTTCGCAACCTTTACCTGCATCACAAACTGCAACAGAAACAAGTTTTTCAACATCTAAGCTACTCACTAAATTTGTATTAATGATTTTTTCGCTTGAGTCCGTAACATTCAATTGCTCAGCAGACAAGTTGGTGGCTCGCACACCGTTAATTTTGTCGTAAAGTCTAGCAAAACCACGTTCACTGAGTTTGGTAGAATCGCCGTTAATTTTTGTTTGATTAAAGTTTTTCTCACGAGGCAGTTCAAAGAATGTGAAATTTGAATTTGATTTTACCTCAATTTCTACCCCTTTGGAGCTTAAATAAGCTGTCCCACCGTTTGGTGCTAAGGCAGTGATGTCGGCATTTTCAATGGTTGTTTTGGTATTTGCGTTATCACCAATAGTAAATGCCATATTGGCGATATTAGCATCATTATCAATTGAGCCTGGCGCACCATTAATGATCACTTCCTTCCCAGTTCTTCCACCTGTGTTAATTGCAGTAATTTTCAAGTCATCTTTGCTGTTTTTACCTGCAATTTTTGTATCGCCATCAGTTCTAAAGGTGTAACCCTGATGAGATTTCACAAAAATAGAACTTTTTTCCCCTATTAATTCCCCGATTAAAAACATCGTAGCATAAGGTGCTTTTGGAGATATATCGCTTTTCTCATCGCCCACGATTTTGATATGTGAGTTTACCATTGAGACTTTACCATTCATTCCTAAACGGTTAATTTGAGTTGAAATATCTTCTGAATTATATTTATCAAAAGTAATATCAATCTTGCTATTATCTAACTTAATTTTTTCTGCCAGTAAATGCACAAATCCATTTTTCAGGTTGATATTACTGTTGGAAATATTAATTTCTGTGTCTTTAATAGCTGCTCGCCCTGTATTTTTGGTGGCAAACATATCAAAACGATGCCAATAAGCTTTGTTCATATCTAAGTCCAAATTTTCATAATATTTCCAGCGGCGTCTGCGTTGATCTAACTCCGATAACTGCGTACGTTTGTCTAAATCCAATACACCGTATTCATATTTTGAATTATTACGGGATACCCCCCCATCAATGTAAAAATTTGTCTGTCCTGTGGCGGTGATGTTATTTAAATTAACTTTTTCAAATCCACCCGCTAAAACCACATCATCAACCTGATTAAAGACTACATTACGCATATCAACATCAAACTTCTTGCGTTGTGAGGTTTCCGTTCTACACCATCTGTGGTGATCGCAGTCTTCTTTATTGAGACTACGCCCCAATCCTATAGCTCCGTTACCAAGATTTATTTTGCTGTCAGTAATGGTAATATTTGATTTAAAATCTTTCTCATTCTGCAAACTGGTTATAAAAAATAAACGACCTGTTGAATGAATATCCGCATTATTGATATCAATATGACCTTTGTTAGTTAGCTTTAATAGCGAATCTGTGCCTTTAAAGGAATCTATATGAATACGTCCTGAAATATTAACGTCCTTTCCTTTAAGATTTACTTTTCCATTATTAGCTAGTAATGAACTTAACGCCTCTGTTTGTATAAATGAATCCGTACCCGTACCCGTACCCGTTTTATCTTTATCTTGATCCGCAATACGAATATTTTCATCGTCTGGCACGTCAATATTGACTTCGGTTTTTAATTTTTTATGTTCATCATTATAGTGCGTTCCACTATTTTCACGTCCAAAGTTACCATTGATATTAACGCTTTTACCTTTAAAGTTGATTTCAGGCGAGGTAACTTTTGAGCCAGTTTTAGAAGTGATTTTTATATTGTCTTTAAGTTCGTTATTTGAGGTAACATCAGCCCCAAAACTAACTATCTCCCCTTTAATATTACTTTCATTATTCAACTGAACATTGTCAGCAGATAACACAATTTTTCCGTTTGTATTTCTGACTTTAGTAGCTTCTAACACACCATTATTCACAACCAAACTATCTAATGCTTGCTTACGCCCTTTCGCACTTAGCGTAATCTCTCCTGCTTTAATACTCCCTTCATTTTCAACAATACCCTGTACTGTATTATCTTCTAATGCCACACTTATACCACTATCTGATAAGGTAAATGTGAAATTATAGCCTGAGGATAAATGTACTTTGCCATTGTTAGAGCTAATTTCCCCTTTATTAATAACTTGATCGCCATTAAGTACCACGAAATCTTGCGCCGTAATTTTCCCTTCATTGAGAACTTTCCCTTCTTTTAGCACCTGACCATCTTTTGCTTTAAGGATAAATTGATTGCCATTTTCACTGATTCTCTCTAAATCTTTAGTCGTTGCAAGTAAACCAGCTACATTAATTTCTGCCCCTTTGGTAATAATAACCCCATTAGGGTTTGCTAAATAAACTTTACCGTTTGCCGTCAATTTCCCTTGAATTTGACTAGCATTTCCGCCAGTTACACGGTTATATGCCACAGAATTGGCATTAGGTTGTTTAAATTCCACTTCTTTATTTGTGCCGATATTAAAACTCTCCCAGTCTATTTGAGTTGTGGAGGTTTTTTGATCAATCGTCATTTTATTTCCAGTTTGAGAAAAAGTCGCATCCCCAGTAATGATCTTATGATTTTGTGGCAAATCCGGTGTAGAGGCATATGTCGCACCAGTGTAAGTGGTCAAAATGATAAGAGAAATTACATTTAATTTATACATGACATACCTCCTTAGAAAGTTTTAATCATAGAAAGCCAGAATTGGTGTTTATCAGCATTATTAATATTGTTATCAAGCGGTTTAGCGATACTAGCGTTGATGGCATAGCTGCCTGCATCTGAAAGAGAAAGTCCTGCGCCAACGCTTTGTAATTTCACGCTATTTTTCACGCCTTTTTCGAGAAATTGGCCATGTTTATAAGATTTCCCAAAACCATAGTCATAGAACAATGAGCTTACTAGCACACTTTGGGAAAAGACTGGTAAATAATGTTTGAATTCTGTTTGTATCACATGCCCTTCATCCACAGAAGCCGCACCAGCTTGATATCCACGCACGCCAGACAGACCACCAAGCAACGTTTTCTGTGAACTTTCAAGGTTTTTATCGGCAAACTGACCGTTTATACCAATATTGAAAGCAAAAGATTTAGGCAAAATTTGCTCGTGAGACAAGTGGTAGTTATATACCGTAAAATGCGATTTTGGTTGAAAATCCTCTGCTGCATACTGTTTTTGTTCACTAGTTTGATTCGCTAAATTACCGAACAAAGTAGATAATGAAAAATAAGTTGTCCCATCTTTAATAAGATTCCAAGAACCGTCAATCCCTGCAGTTAAACTATTTATTTTCCGTTTTTGTTTCACAGAAACCGCTTGTTGTTTATCCGTAAGGTTTTGATGATTAAAGCTCACTTTAGTACTTAAACGAAAATTTGGTGTACGGATTGTTGGGTGCAACAAATAAGCCCCTAAGGTATGGGAATGCCCTTGAGATTGTAATGATTTAAAATTACCACCTAATTTGTAGTCGAGATAGTTAGCCGTTACACCAAAACGCGTAGAATAACCATCAATTAAAGAGGAATAATCTATACGAGCATTTTTTAAATTAGCCTGATTAGAACTCAGTAAATCCAATTTCAATTCATCGCCCCAGCCAGTCAAATTATTTACCTTTGTCCCAGCAGCCAAACGGTAACGCCCTGTATACTTGTTACCTTGGTTATCTACTGAAACATAACCAGAAAAACGTTTTGCATCGTTAATCTTAATCAGTAAATTCGCTTCGCCGACTTTTTTGCCTGCGGAGAGTTGCAAACCTGCATTTACCCCTGGAACATCATTTATTGTTAAAGCAAATTTTTCTAACTCATCTTTCAAAATAAATTCGGACGTATTTACTGTTGTATTAGAGAGACGGGATACAAATTTATTGCTTAATGCGCTGTGATTTTGCAAGCGTATTTCGCCCACATTACCTTTGAGTAACAGAATTTTTACCGTACCTTGCTCAATTTCCTGCGGTGGTAAAATCGCTTTTGCCACTAAATAATTATTATTGCGATAAAATTCGCTGATCTCATTTGCCAAATTACTTAAATCTGACAGCGATACCTCTTTTCCTACATAATTTTTCAAAATATGCGCAAGTTCATCTGCCGCCACTTCCTGATTGTTTCGATCTAAAATCTGTACTTGCGTAAGTGGAAATTTTAGCTCTTGTTTATACTGTGCGGTATAAGGCGATTTTGCTGCTTGATTAAATAATTCGCCACTAGGTTTGGCTTCTGGTTGAATTTGACGCTGTTCTAGTTCACGGTTCAATGATCCAGCATTTGGCACTAATGCCATCACTGAATTACTCAAAACAAAGCCTAAACTGACCGCACTTGCAATAACAGAATAACGAGGTCTCATTTTCATTCCTTATGTCCTATTAATTGATAAAATTACAAAAATTGAGGGAAAACAGCTTTAGGGCGTTTTTCCAAAGTAAATTTAGAAGCTATAAACTGCACTAATTTTCGCATTACGACCAGTGCCTTCCATTAAACTAAACGCTGGTTGATATTTTCTATCAAACAAGTTTTCCAGCGCAAAATCTAAACGCAGGTTTTTCCATTCGCCTTTTAATGGCGCATAGGTAGCACGAAGATCGGTCAGTATATAACTTGGGTAGGTAACAGCGTGATCTTTAGGCACTCGATGTTGGGCAGCGTAATGGGTTATTGTCGCTCCCACCGTGAATTTGTCTTTTACTAAAGCATAATCTGCCCCTACGCCGATTTTGCTTGCGGCAATATTTGATAAAGCTTCGCCGCTATCTTTATCTCTACCTTTGGTGCTGCCATAGTTAGTAAACAGCGTTAAACGTTCTGTTTGGTATTGAGCTTGCAACTCAATACCGCTTAAACGGGCATTAGTTATGTTTTGATACTGGGAATTTGTTGGCAACGATGCTCCATTTGCATTTGCATTTGCATTTGCATTTTTATTTTTATTTGCATTTGCATCATTAAATATTTTTAAGTTAATAAAATCTTTCACATCATTACGGAAATAAGTCGCTTCAATTTTGAATTTATCGCCTTGTTTAAACAGACTATCAAAATGTAGATTTGCGGTAATTTCTTTATTTTTCGCTGTTTCAGGGCGCAAATTTGGATTTGCTACAAATCTATTGACTTGCTTTAGCCCTGCAATATCTGCCCCAAAGTGAGCACCACTCACAAACCGCTCTTGCATAGATGGTGCTCGGAAAGCTTCATTATATTTGGCAGTAAAATCTAACCAATTGGTCACTATCCAAGTTAATTTTGTGGCAGGCGATAAATGATTATCCTTGTATTTTACAGTTTTACTTGAGGTATCATAGTGGTCATAACGTACACTTGGCGAAACTAGCAATTTTTCCCCAAATAGCGGAATATGGGCGATTAAATAAACGCCTGTAGTGTTTGAATTCGCATTATAGGGGTCCGCTCGAAACTGCGCATCACTACTGTTTGTGCCTCGTTCGGTACGGATTTTATCTCGCATATAATCCACCCCATAAACAAAGGAAATGTGAGATAATTCGGAAGAATTACGTAAATTTATACCTCGGGTAGTTAATTTAGTCTGATCTTTCACACCACTGACTTTACGCTGTTCTTTCTCAATAGTTTTATTGTTATACAGCGCGATATGCGTATTTAGATAAGGATTATCTGGCGTTAAATAATAGTTAAATACCGTGCTTTGATCAGGAATTTGTTGATCACTTAAATAACTGACACTACCTAAACGTGTTTTCACGCCAGAGTAAAACTTTAATGTTTCTGATGGTGATGGTTGTGTTGTAGGAGGAAGAAGATCGTCTTTTTGTCCGTGGAACTCTCTGATTTGATCTGTAATTTGTTCATTAGTAAGTTCGTTTTCCACCTCATTATTGCTTGGTGCTGTTTGTTTAAAACGAGTTTCGCGGTGGGATAATTCCACGCGGTTCGCATCATTAATTTGCCAACCGAATTTTGCTAAGCCCCCAAACTGTTTATAGGCGGTATTATTCAGCTTGTTGCCTCTACCAGTGCGTAAATTATCCGCATTATTATAGAAACCACTAATAAGAACATCGAATTTGTCATTTGCCGCAAATACAGAAACATCTCTTTCCGATAAATTATTAGCAGTTTGATAACCTTGGCGAATTTTAACTCCGAATTTGTCATTATTTTTCAATAAGTCTAAAGCATTTGGCGTACGCATTGCCACAACACCACCCAATGCACCGCTACCCCATAAGGAGCTACTTGGTCCTTTGATTACTTCAATTTCTTGGATGAGTGACATTGGAAGAAAATAAGAACCTCTATGTGCTAAATCAAAATTTTGTCTCACGCCATCAATAACTTGCACAACACGATTATCACTTAACCCTCGAATATTAGGTTTTTGAGCAATGCTTCTCGAACCGCCTCTAACATCAACATTGGGAATGTCTTCTAACGCATCTGCAACACTAGTCGCTTGCTTAGAAAGAAGACTATCTTTAGATTGTTTTTCTGGCGTATAAGCAAACCTACTTGGATCTCGTGTCGCAATAACGTTGATAGAGTCTAATTCAACGGATTGCGCTAGCGCATTTGCTGTCACTAAGGTTGTTGTAATTGCAAGGGAAAGTTTAGAAAATCGCATCTGTTTTCCTTATTGTAATAATTAAAAATAGGAGAATGGCGATGATAATAACGATGATTACAATAATAATCAATTGGTTTATTTATAATCATTTGCATTTAATTGCGTAAAATTCAAACTAATTTTGGATTTCAATCTGTACCTGCAAAAATTGGACTAAATAAGCGAGAGATTAAGGTATAGATTTTTATGACTAAATATAATTATTTTGACAGCAAGTTATTGATTTTTAACTTAAAAAACTAAAGTTCTTACTTTCAAAAAACAACTTTTAAGTTGGCTATATTAAAACCATCTAAGTTTTGAGATACAGATTATTTTTTCAAAATAATCCCAATTTTTTCATTTGTTCAATGACGGGTTCCACTTGAATCTCTGCCATCAAATTTTTCCCTTTTAGTTTGGTTGCCCAAGGTAGTTCAGAAGATGGTTTGCCAAATTCTTTTTGGGCATTTTTTTCATATACTGATATCACGTTATCTAAATTATTATAAGGCGCAGTACGCAAAGGATTGTGATAGGCATACAAGCCAATAACGGGTGTACCTTGTGTTGTCGCAATATGGGCAGGGCCAGAATCTGGCGAAAGCACCAAATCAACCTTAGAAATTAAAGCGGTAAGCTGTTTTAGGTTTGTTTTTCCTGCAATATTGGTGGGTGTGAAATGGCAAAGTGCGGTAATTTTTTCGACTATTTCTAATTCACGTTTGGCTGGTGAACTGCAGAAGATGACATTGATATTATGCTGATGGGCAATATTCGCAACCTCTGCATAACGTTCAATTAGCCAATCTTTTTCGACTTTGCTAGAGCAAGGGGAAATCAATAAATTTTTACGAGAGAAATCAATAAATTGATCGGCAAATTTATAATCATCTTGTGAGATAGCTAATTCCCATTTCGGTTCTGCTTTCGGTACGCCAATATATTCAGCGAAAGCCATAAATCCATCTAATACGTGAGGGGAAAAAGGATCTCTGATGCGACGATTTACAAATAGCCATTGCCCTTCGCGAGAACGTTTTTCTCCAAATCCAATTTTGAATTTTGCTTTAATTCCTAAAGAAAGGATTGATGCACGAAATGCTGTTTGCATATTTAATAGCGCATCAAACTGCTTATTTTTTAGTTGTTTCCAAAGTGATAAAACGCCTTTCCATCCTGTTTTTTTATCATAAGGAATGAGCCTGATATTAGGAATACCCGAAAGCAAACCCATTTCGGTTTTGCCTACAATCCACGTCATTTCTGTTTGGGGATAATATGCCTGAATGTGCTGAACTACCGCTAAGGCGTGGCAAACATCGCCTACCGCTGACAATCGGAGAATACAAAGGGATTTTGGAGCTTCGGTAAAAAGTGGCATTAACGTTCCTTTATTATTTAATTTGTGCCTATTTTAAAGTAGAATAAGTCCATTTTCTATTCATAACAACGTTCCAATGCAGCAATTCCAACAAGATAACCAATATTTTATCTTTAATTTTGACCGCACTTTTGAGCAAGTAACCGAGTTTTTCCAAGCGGAATTTTGGCAAAAACAAGAACGAGTGATAGGGAGTGCAAAAGGTCGAGGCATCACTTATTTCTTGCAAACCGAAGATTGGTTTGGTGTAAATTGTGCGTTGCGTCATTATTATCGCGGTGGACTCTGGGGTAAACTGAACAAAGATCGTTATCGTTTTTCTGCTCTTGAAACTACCCGTAGTTTTGCTGAGTTTCATTTGTTGCAACGTTTGTATGAAGCGGGGTTACCTGTGCCTAAACCCATTGCTGCACGTATTCAAAAAGGCAAGTTAGGTATTTGCTATCAAGCGGATATTTTGACGGAAAAAATCGAAAACGCGCAGGATTTAACCGCACTTTTACAAACACAAACATTGCCAAAAGAAACTTGGAGGCAAATTGGTCGTTTGATTCGAAAACTACATGATTTACAGATTTGCCATACAGACTTGAATGCACATAATATTTTGCTTCAACAAACTGAACAAGGGCAAAAATGTTGGTTACTGGATTTTGATAAGTGCGGCGAAAAATCTGGAGATTTTTGGAAAGTGCAAAATCTGAACCGTTTAAAACGTTCCTTCGAAAAAGAAATTAGACGAATGAATATTCAATTTACCGAGCAAAACTGGGCTGATTTAACAGCAGCTTATCATCAATAAAAGGATTGATTATGAAACAAAAAATCGTACTTGCTACAGGCAATAAAGGAAAAGTAAAAGAAATGGCTGATGTCCTATCTGATTTTGGTTTTGAAGTGATTGCACAAACAGATTTAGGCATAGAAAGCCCAGAAGAAACTGGCTTAACTTTCGTTGAGAATGCCTTATTAAAAGCACGCTATGCCTCAGAGAAATCAGGTTTGCCTGCTATTGCGGATGATTCTGGCTTAGTAGTTTCCGCACTTAATGGCGCACCAGGTTTATATTCTGCACGTTATGCTGGCGAAGAGGGCAATGATGCTAAAAACCGTGAGAAATTATTGGCAGAGCTTGCTCATATTGCACAAGAACAACGCCAAGCCAAATTTGTGAGCTGTATCGTGTTTTTACAGCATCCAACAGATCCATCGCCAATTATCGCCGAAGGTGAGTGTTGTGGCGTGATTGGTTTTGAAGAAAAAGGCGAAAATGGCTTTGGTTATGACAGTTTATTCTTTAGTCCAGAACAAGGTTGCACATTTGCTGAATTAGAAACAGCTGAGAAGAAAAAAATTTCTCATCGTGCAAAGGCATTGAGCGTTTTAAAAAATAAATTATAAAGTTAATAAAAGTATTTAATCTATTAATAAAAAATAATTGACACGTTAATCAGAAGATAATTTTATGACAGACAGACAGACAGACAGACAGACAGACAGACAGACAGACAGACAGACAGAC
>ERZ1023442.144-NODE-144-length-21361-cov-25.173285_pt1 | contig 21361 bp, 23 predicted proteins | sample MGYA00380521_ERZ1023442 | MGnify/ENA primary metagenome ERZ1023442 (study PRJEB33173, sample SAMEA4830294) | metagenome | study: EMG produced TPA metagenomics assembly of the PRJEB25223 data set... | reverse complement strand
CCAGTTGAAACTCTTGCATAACCTATTTTCAAAATACAAACCTCCTATATACACCTTCAGTGTACCATAACTTAATGACAAGGTCTTTTGTGAACATAGATTATTTGTTGGGTTTTTGAACACATAATTCTATGTAATACATACTTATTTAGACATAAAAAACGAGTGTACAGAAAATGGTTGTATTCTGTACACTTTTTTAATACGAGTGTATTAAAATGTGTTAACATATAGGTATGCCAAAAATAATTAATCATAAAGAAAAGAAAAAACAAATCATTCAATACGCTTTCGACTCCATTGTAGAAAAAGGAGTTAAGGGATCTACTGTAAGACAAATTGCGAAATTAGCTGATATGACACCTGGACAGATTAGATATTATTTTCCGAATCATTCAGAGTTATTAAATGCTGTAATGTCTACAGTAGAATTAAAAGTAAGGAGGAGAATTGAAGCAATATTTAAATCTGAAAACCTTACTACAATAGATAAAGCAAAAGCGAGTTTATTAACAGTACTACCATTGGATAAAGAGAGACTAGCTGATATGGAAGTTTGGATGGCGTTTCGCAATGACATACATGAGTACGGTCAAAGTACACTTGATGATGGGTTAGACCAATTATGTAATAGTATTTTGACATTATTAAAAAACGATCATTTGTTGAAGAACAATGTGAATATTCATCTTAATTCGATGAAATTACATGCATTAATTGACGGTTTAGCTTTACATAAATTGCTTAATCCAAACGGTGTTTCAAACGATGATATTCAAATCATTGTAGATGAAGAAATAGTTAGATTAACGCAATAAAGGAGGACGGCCCGTGAACTTTATAGCATGGCTTATAATTTTTTGTGAAATAGCCTTTTGGTTTGTAATATTACTTGGTTTAGTAACAAGATATATCTTAAATCAACAAACATTGGGTTTATTCTTTCTTGCACTTACGCCTATTATAGATTTAATACTTATTATAACAACGGTTGTAGACCTTATGAATGGTGCAACAGCTGAAATGCCACATGCTATAGCAGCAGTTTATATTTCAATTTCTCTTGTCTTTGGCAAAAGCATGATAAATTGGGCAGATGATAGATTTAGATATTATGTGATGAAGCAAGGTTCCAAACCTTATAAACTTGACGGTTTAGATTACTCTAAAAACTATGCTAAAAGTTGGTTGAAACATTTACTGTCTTACATTATAGGTACTGGGATTTTACATTTAGTTGTTTATTTGATTAATGATAAAAGTCGTACAGAAGCTATGGATGGTGTTATCCATATTTGGACAATTGTTATTATTATAGACTTAATTATTTGTATTTCATATTTTGTGTGGCCTCCAAAAAGAAATTAAATTATGGATATAAATGGTTTAGATAAAATAAGTACAGAAGTTATAGAAACAGTTAGAGATAGTTTAGTTATAGGTATTCGATAATAGAAAAAGCAACGCATTTTAATATAGTGCGTTGCTTTTCTCATTGATTAGGTAAAGTCATTCTCATATATTGAATAAAGTGACAAGTTACTATAAATTCAATAACTTATTTTGTATGATTATGGTGTACTCAAAGTGTACATATCTATAATTAAAACTTACTAAAAATAAATATAGATTTTTTCTTTGTAACAGAACCGTTCATTTGAAGGTCATCTCTATCATAAATATTTAAATTAACTAAAAATTTTAATCATCTGTTTAATACTTATGAAATGTATTTACGGTAGGTATTAAAATTGATGAAATTTATATAAGTGCTTTCAATGAAAATGACCGTTTATTTATCCTCCTGATTTAAGGAGTTAGAAATTTCGAAAACGATTCTTTCCATTTGTTGCATTTGTTCCATGTCCAGATATTTAATACATTATAGAAAACCAAAGACCATCACTAATTAAACGCAGTTTTAAAATTTCATCAGGATTGCCTTCGTCTTTAAAATGGGCCTCTTTTAATATAAGTTCTACTCTTTCATACCTAACTCTTTCAATGCCATCGTTTCATACGCCGATTCTCCTGATTCCATAGCAAACTCAGCGATAAACATTGGGAATACTGCATTGAGTTCTATTATATGCTCTTTCATTCGTGGCCATATTTCACCTCCAGCTTTACCGTATGCTGTTATAAGTTGCTCTAATCCTTCGTCGTCGAATACACGATGGTGTCCTATAAAGTCCATTGATGGGTCGGAGTGGGTTGCTTCAGTCCAGTCTATGAGACCTGTGACGTTTGCTTGGTTATCTACCATTATATGTCCTGGATGTAAGTCCCCATGTATCATGGTCGCATGTCGAGGCCATAGTTCGTCGTTTTCTAACCATTGTTTCCATCTGTTCCATAATTCATCTGATACGCCATAAGTTTCTTTAACTTTATTCATTCTTCTTTGAAAGTCATTTTTTATTTCTTGTATGGTTTTGATATTTATATGCTGAACGTTAATGTTTTCTTCTGGTATGTTGTGTAAATCTACGAGTGTTTCAGCTAATGTGTTAATAAAGTTTTCTGGTAATGGTTTGTGTTCAATTTCCCATACATAATTTTGTATTTCTGGATCTATTGTGGCTGCGGGTTTACCTGTAAGTTTTGGGTAAGCAATAAGGTCTTTTGCATGTACTTTCCACTTCGGTATTTCAAATGAAACATTCTTCTGTAAGAAGTCTACCGTTTGTTTTTCGGGTTTTGTTCGTTTATAAACGTCAGGTCTTCTTGGTAGTCTCAAAACCCATTCTACTCCATGTTTATCTTTTCCAAATGCAACTTGAAAATCAAGTCCCGATTCATTCAATGAGATTGTTTGAGGTTGGATGTGTAATTGATATTTTTCTGCACATTTAATAATTTCATTATGTCGAGTCATTTTATTGGATCCTTATTTCTATTATATTTTTCTTGTGAACGTATTTTTTATATTGATATAAATGAACCTAATATTCAATATAAATTAGTGTATAGTTTTTAAGTTATATCATGAATAGATTGTCCTGTTAATTCCCATTTTTTATCTGATACATGTTTAACAAACCTTGTATCATGTGATGTAAACAAAATGATTCCAGGATATTTATTCATAAACATTTCTAATGCTTCTAATGTTTTAATATCTAAAAAATTAGTTGGTTCATCCAAAATTAACATATTCGCTTTCGTTGAAAATAATACTGCTAACGATAATTTCGTTCTTTCCCCACCACTCAAAACATTACAAGAACGATCAAGTGCTTCATTTAAACCCAAGTTATTTAAAATAGCTCTACTGAATGATTCTGATGAATCCGTTTCATCCATTAAATATTGCAATAATGAAACGTCACGCATGTCTTCATAAGCAAGTTGACGATAGTATGCCATTTGCACTTTAGGAGAACAATCAATTCCCTCTATTTGGTGGTAAATAGCTTCAAGTAAAGTTGTCTTACCTACACCATTTGCACCTACGAGCGCTATATTTTTGCCATATGGTATTTGGAATCGTACTTGTGTTAGCAGTTTTTGACTTCCTTTAACCAATGTTAGATTTTGTGCAATGATTGGATAATTATTATGGATATCATAAATTTTATTTTGTGGGAAATTGAATTCATGATAACTTTGTGGTTTTTCAACTTCTTCCAAATGTTCCATTCTTTTTTCAATATGCTTAGCTTGTTTTTGAGCAGCCTTCTCAACCGTGCCTTTTTGTTTTGATGCACTTAAACGATCTGGTGCTATACTTTTGTTTTTTTGTTTTGATGATGCTTGTGCCATTTGTTGCGCTTGATTTCGTTTAGCTTTACTGGCTTGGGACAATCTTTGTTTTTCACTTATATACTGTTCATATTGACGTTGTTGTTCTAACTGTTCTTGTTCATATTGATTTTGATACTGTGTGTAATTACCTTTAAACACTCTTATTGTGCCATCTTCTTGTATATCCCAAATTGTGTCAGCAATTTGGTCTATAAGTGCTCTATCATGACTTACTATAATTAAAGTACCATAGTAATATTTTAAAATATTTTTCAGATAATCTTTACCAATTTTATCCAAGTGATTTGTAGGTTCATCTAAAAGTAATATCGGACTATAATTTGATATGACATTAGCTAATTTATATTTTGCTTTTTCACCACCACTCATACTGTCGGTTGTATGCATAGGTATATGGAGTTCACTCATTAAACTACCGTCTAACGTGTTAAAATCATTTTCCACATCCATGTTAAGCTGTTCAAAATATTGAATTTCGCCAACCGTTTCAACTGTTCCAGATTCTGGTTTTGTTTTTTGAGCAATCATATTTAGTAATGTGGTTTTGCCAGTACCATTACCCCCAATAAGTGCTATTTTTTCAAATTGGTAAGCGTAAAGATGACCGATGTTAAGTGATCGTAAATCTGTCAATTTATGATTGATTTGGTTAAATTTAATTGTATATTGTTCCATATTTATACACTCCTTGTATATTTAAAGGACGTGTACGCAAAAAAATGAGACAGGCTACTCCCGTCTCATTCACATTACACTTTCAAACACTTAAAAATTTATTATGATGTTTTAGTATTTGAAAGCGTTTATTATTCCTATCGAAGGATAAAAAATGACATAAGTCATCCTATGAGTGTGTATTGCGGACAAGCCTTTTTGAATTAATTTAGTTTTGTATTCAAAAAGGTTTATTTGAGTCTCATAGAAGCTGTCATTTTAATCCTCCTTCATCGATAAAATAGTAATGTTAATATAACATTTTGTTGGTTTTTTTACAATATATCTCTAAGTAGAAAGATTATATAACAAAAGTATAAAAATACAATTTTAGATTGATTATACATCTCCTTAATTTAGAGTGTACTCATAAAATACAGCACTTCGTTTAATTTATATTTATGTATCTCAACATGTATTTAAATAATTTATTTTTTTATGATACATTAAGTTGAGATTTAAAATATATCTAAATAATTAAAAAGGAGATGATTGTATGGATGTTTTAACAGTAGAACATTTAACAAAAAAGATAGGTAATAAGACTATTCTCAAAGATATTTCTTTAAATTTAAAACGAGGACAGATTGTCGGTCTTGTTGGAGCAAATGGGGCAGGAAAAACATCTTTGATGAAAGTTATATTAGGCTACTCGATTTACCAAGAAGGTAACTTTGAAGTTATTGAAAATAAGCATAAAAAAAGTAACGTTGGTGCATTGATTGAAAATCCAGGAATATATCCCTTTATGTCAGGCTATGACAATCTTAAACTACTAAATGAAACTAAAAATACTCAAGATATTGATACAATTGTCTCTCAACTTAAAATGGATGAGTATATACATAATAAAGCAAAAACATATTCCTTGGGTATGAAACAAAAATTAGGTATTGCAATAGCCTTCTTAAATCAACCCCAATTAATTATTTTAGATGAACCTATGAATGGGTTAGATCCTAGGGCTGTAAGAGATGTTAGAGAACTCATTGTAAAAAAAGCGGAAGAGGGCATTACCTTTTTAATTTCTAGCCATATATTAAGTGAGTTAGTAAAAATCACCAATTCTATCCTTATCATCAACAAAGGTAAAATTGTTACTGAAACTACCGAAGAAGAATTAAACCAATATAAAGATAACGATTTAGAAAATGTATTATTAAGTATCATTGATAAGGAGGATCAATCGTAAAATGGGCACTTTAATTAAGCAAGAATGTTTTAAATTGTTTAAAAAGAAATCGACGTTTATTATACCAATTATCATTATGTTATTAATGGTTGTTCAAGCTATAATATCTAAAAACTATGATGATATTTTTTCTCCACAATCATCTATTGAATCAGCATTTAGTGGTTTTTCATGGTTTATCTTTTTATTAATTATTCAAGCCAGCACCATTATTTCAATGGAGTTTTATCATGGTACAATTAAAAATCTTCTCTATCGAAAATATACGAGAACAAGCATTATTATTAGTAAAATTATTACATTAATACTTTTTTCACTACTGTATTTTATTATTAGTATTGTTGTAGGAATTATTCTATGGGCTATTTTCTTCAACGATATCAATCTCCTTGAAAGTAAGGGTGATGCGTTATCGTTATTAAGTAAAATGTTATTAACTGGACTAGGTACATATGTTGGAACATGGTTAGTCTTAAGTATCACCTTATTAATTTCATGTGCAATGAAAAGTCCCGGTGTCTCTATTGCTGTCGGTATTGTATTGTATTTCGCCACTTCAATTTTGTCAGGTATATTAACAATTGTTGTAGATAAATGGGAATGGTTAAAATGGAACCCTATTAGTATGATGAATATTATGGTTCAAATTGTTGATAAAAACATGAAAAAATTCACAAAATTAGAACTGCATGAATTATTTATTGGTAATATTGTTTATATTATTATTTTCTTAATCCTCGTAGTATTTGTCTTTAAAAAGAAAAATGTCTAATCTAACTCAACACACTTTATAATTTTGCATTTCTCTACACTATGATGTTATAATACACGTAACAAAGAATCCAACATGGATACACCAATCCCCTCACTACCGCAAATAGTGAGGGGATTTTTGTAGGTGTGGCTATTGTCGCCTATTTTTTCTTGCGATTACGCAGCCAATGCGTAAATAACGCAATAATACAACCACTGATGACTGTGGTCGTGATGTGAACAAAGATTTCCAACATGAATAACACCTCCTCCCTACGTCAAATTGACGCCTGAGAGATAGGCGACCTGTATATTATATCATCTCTGAATATTCGATAATAGGTAACTTCCGATAAGTCATTTTACGTCTATATAAATATCAAAAATCAATAATAATAAACTTAATTTTAATAAAATATAGATAACTTCAAATTTTACTACATCCTAAAGGAGATAATTTAATGTCTAAAATTGGTTATATTCGTCATCTATCTAAAAGTGAATCAATCGATTTACAGTTACTTAAACTTAGAAGTTATGGTAGTAATTGTATATTCATTGAAAGCAAGACAAGAAGAAACTCGTTTCACTCGTTCAAAACCAGCCTATTTTTTCAATACAGTTTTAACGAGAATATAAATTACTAAAATAATAATAAGAATACAAAAAGCAATATTGAATATCTCTAGATCAAAAAAATCCACAAAAGCAAAACTGTTATATTGAGATTCGCTAATAACATTATCAATCCCTCTGGCATCGACTTCAATTTTATTCAACAACCATAAGACTATTGATATTCCGATCAATACAACAACAGACTCTAACAAAGATTTAAAAAAACTTTTTACCACTTTTGCAACTCCTTTCTACATCCCAAAATCATGTTACTAATTAAATTGCTTTATTTTGAGCATGTTTCACATAATACTTTTTGATTTTTAGCCCAACTTTTTAGATTGGTTATTCCGTTCAGTTTTTCTGTGTTTGTATGTATTGTTATATTTTCATTTTTGCTTATTTCTTTTTTGCAGTTATCGCATTTTAATTTTTCGATAAACATGAAATAACCTCACTTTTTTGTGGTTTTTGAAACGAGAGAAAACGAGTTTCAAATACCCCTCTAAACACTAGACTTATTTTCATTAATTTTAACTGCCTTAACAACTAAATAAACAGCATTTATTCCCATCACAATGACATACGGAATTAATATATAAATTTTCCAAACGAGATATAAAAATCAGTCCAAGTAAAAAGAAAATATTTAAGATAGTCGCTATAAAATAGCCTTTATCTAGAACAGTCTTTTTATTCAAAGCAAACACTCCTTTTTTTAAAATTTTAACATAGTTGCTTCATTCCAATTGCTTTATTGACGTTGAGCCTCGGAACCCTTAACAATCCCAAAACTTGTCGAATGGTCGGCTTAATAGCTCACGCTATGCCGACATTCATCTGCAAGTTTAGTTAAGGGTTCTTCTCAACGCACAATAAATTTTCTCGGCACAAATGCGTAGTCTACTTTTTATCTTTATCTTGTAAATCATATTTTTCTTTCATCTCATCAAGGTCATCATCTTTATAAAAAAGTATAAAATAAGCAATAATACCAAACGGAATACCTAAAAATGGTGTAGTAAAAGAACTAAATATTACACACATAAAAATTAACCAAAACAAATCTTCTAAAGACCATTTTTTATTTAATAAATCATTCACAATCTGTTTGATAGTCATAAAAATAAAACACTCCTTTTTAGCAAACTTTATCACAATAGTTATCGCTTTACAGGTCTGTTTTTCGTCGTTATAATCTAGTTAAATCCCGTAAGGGCGCACTTATACGTTTGTTCCAAACGCTAGTGCAAATTCGTAATCGACCTGCGTCGATTTTTTATTTTAAATCTTAGTTTTAAAGAATCGGCGTTGTGGCGCAGATATAAAAATTAATACTGCACGAACTAGAATCGACGTTGTAGCGTAGATATAAAAATTAATACTACATCAAAATTTAACTAAGATTTGAGCTACTAGTTTTTGCTAGTCGATTTTTTATTTTGTTATTTTTAAATACCTTTATTTTGAATTTTAAGGGGGGATTTTGAAGATTTAGGGGGAGTTTTATACCAAAAACTTATATTGGTTCTTAAAACGCAAATATGAGCCAAATAAATATATGCTAATTTCACAAACAAAAATTTGAGCAAAACCAGTGACTAATTTTTTAGACACTGCCCATTTATATGCAAATTAAAATTTTGCATAAAATCCTTCAAAAAGTAATACCAATTTTTAGTTTCTGCAGGGGCTGATTTCTGTAAAAATACCAAAATCTTGATTTTGTCCAAAATAAAAATTAAGAGCATAAGGGAAATTTGCTACCTTTTAAAAAGGTAGGTCTGGCGAAGCCAGACATTTCAATACTTACAGCATTTTTACTCAGGTATCCAAAATCGCTTAAGTACCCAAAATGTACCCACAAGATATTAGGTCTGTACCCAGAATGTACCCAAACGTTTTTTAGCACTTTTCAATAAAAAAACGCTAGCTTTTTGGCTAACGTTTTAGAAAAAATATCAAAATTTATACTCAAATTTCTTCGTCGATTTCATCAATCATTTGATGATTAATTTTTCTTTTTTCTTCTTCGGTCAAATCAAAAATTTCACTCGCTAAGTATTCTTTTTGGTTCCAGTGATAAAAAATTTGATAAATATATTCTGTCGGATCTACTTCTTTAAGATAATCTAAATCACCATTTTTTAATTTCTTTCTTGCCTCTTTAAACAAACCAGAATAAACAAGAATTTGTTTACCTTTGAGTGATTTATAAAATGCATCGAATACTTTTTGATTAATTAAATAGTCGCTATCTTTACCAGAATACTTCGCCATTCCGTATAATTCTTTGTTGTTATTTTGTTTTATTTTTTGAACATGAACTTGTGTAATTTCATCGTTACCCGTTACATCTCGCCATAAATTCAGCCATTCTTTTTGACTGATGTATGACTTAGTATCTTTAAAATACGATTTATTAACGGCAATTAAAACGTGAAAATGGGGATTATAATCATCCCGCTCTTTGTTATAGGTTCCGTTGCAAAGTTAAAAATCATGTAATATTTATACTGAAAAACGAAAAATAATTAATACTAACAAAACATTTTACTGTTAAAACAATATTTGTTTTTATAGTTTTGTATAGATGTGTATATAATTTTAACTTTGCAACGGAACCGAAAAAATTCATCCACAGTGGTACCAAATAGTCTTGCCAAATTAAATGCTAATGTCAATGTAGGATCATATATTGTTTTCTATTACATTAATAGTTTCTAATAATATTGATATGTGAGAATGATGTTACCTAAAAAAGAAAATACAATTTTAAAATATGTTGTTTATCTAGTATCGAATATATCGCACACCTCAATTTCTACCGTTGTTTAATATGTTTCTTCTAATTAGTTGAGTCATCGTGTGAAATCATTTTGCATTTCTCCACTCACCAGTGTTATAATTTAGTTAACAAGGAAACTAGCATAGATGCACCAATCCCCTCACTATTGCCGTAGTGAGGGGATTTTTAGGTGTGGCTATGGTCGCCTATTTATTATTGCGATTACGTAGCCAATGCGTGAATATCGCAATAATACAACCACTGATGACTGTGGTCGTGATGTGAACAAGGATTTCTAGCATAGATTAGCACCTCCTCTCTACGCCTAAATTGACGCCTGAGAGATAGGCGACTAGTATATTATATCATCTCCAAATACACGCTGATGGTTTACTTTTAATAAGTCATTTTATAGTAATATTTTCCAAGATTTAACCTATATACTGTTCTTTTTATTACTAAATTTATCAAAATAGATGATGATACTTATATATCCTAAATGCTTTAAAACTGAGAAGTATCACCTACATGCACTATCTAATTTATGCTATAATGTGGTGTATTATTTAGAAGCTAAGGTGAGGCAAACGTTGAATAAGAATATAGACGTTCAAACGAAACAAGTTCTAAAACAAAATGGTGAAAAACAAAAATTTGAATTTGCTGCTCAAGGTTCATGGCAAAAGAAAAACGCAGATTATATTCGATACCAAGAACAAATTGAAGATGCAGTTGTTAATGTAACAATTAAAATTGAGGAACGCGGTGTTAAATTAATACGCAAAGGCGATATTAATATGAATCTTCACTTTGTGGAAGGTCATGATACGACTACACTTTACGATATACCAGCTGGTCGTATTCCTTTAACTGTTAAAACACGTAGCATCCTGCATTTTGTGAATGAAAATGGTGGAAAATTAAAAATTCAATACGAGTTACATCAGAACGATGAAAAGATGGGCTCATATCAATATGAAATTAATTATAAGGAGATAAGCGAATGAATATTATTGAAAAAGTAAAATCAACTTTAATAGAAGAAATTAAAGCAAGTATTGAAAAAGCTAATCTGGCTGAAGATATTCCCGAAATTAAAGTAGAGATACCAAAAGATACTAAAAACGGGGATTATTCAACGAATATTGCAATGGTATTAACTAAAGTTGCGAAACGTAATCCACGTGAAATTGCTCAAGCTATCGTTGATAACTTAGACACAAGTAAAGCGAACGTGAAGCAAGTAGATATCGCGGGCCCTGGTTTTATTAATTTCTACTTAGATAATCAGTATTTAACTGCAGTTATCCCAGAAGCTATCAATAAAGGTGACAAATTCGGTTGTGCAGAAGAATCTAAGAACACGAATATTTTATTAGAATATGTATCTGCTAACCCAACTGGTGATTTGCACATTGGTCATGCTAGAAATGCTGCTGTAGGTGATTCATTAGCTAATATTTTAATTGCTGCAGGTTATAATGTAACACGTGAATATTATATTAATGACGCGGGTAATCAAATTACTAACTTAGCACGTTCTATTGAAACGCGTTTCTTCGAGGCACTTGGTGATACAAGTCATGAAATGCCAGCTGATGGTTATAACGGAAAAGATATCATCGAAATTGGTAAAGATTTAGCTGATAAACACCCTGAAATGAAAGACTACTCTGATGAAGAACGTCTTAAAACATTCAGACAATTAGGTGTCGATTATGAAATGGATAAATTGAAAAAAGATTTAGCTGATTTCAACGTCCACTTTGATAACTGGTTCAGTGAAACATCATTATATGAAAATGGTGCCATTGATAACACATTAGCTAAAATGAATGAACTAGGTTATACGTATGAAGCGGATGGTGCGACATGGCTACGTACATCTGACTTTAAAGATGATAAAGACCGAGTATTAATTAAGAAAGATGGTACTTACACATACTTTACGCCAGATACAGCATATCATTACAATAAAATTAATCGTGGTAATGATATCCTAATCGATTTAATGGGTGCCGATCATCATGGTTATATTAATCGTTTGAAAGCTAGTCTTGAAACATTTGGTGTGGATAGTAATCGTCTTGAAATTCAAATCATGCAAATGGTTCGTTTAATGCAAGATGGAGTCGAAGTGAAGATGAGTAAACGTACAGGTAATGCGATTACTTTACGTGAAATTATGGATGAAGTAGGCATTGATGCTGCACGTTATTTCTTAACAATGCGTAGTCCTGATTCTCATTTCGACTTTGATTTGGAACTTGCCAAAGAAAAGTCACAAGATAATCCAATTTACTATGCTCAATACGCGCATGCACGTATTTGCTCAATCTTAAAACAAGCGAAAGAACAAGGTGTTGAAGTTACTGCTGATGCTGACTTTTCAACGATTACAAATGAAAAAGCAATCGACTTATTGAAGAAGGTTGCTGAATTTGAACCAACTATTGAAAGTGCAGCAGAAAATCGCGCACCACATCGTTTAACAAACTATATTCAAGATTTAGCTTCTGCATTCCACAAATTCTATAATGCTGAAAAAGTATTAACAGATGATGCAGAAAAGACGAAAGCTCATATAGCTTTAGTAGATGCAGTAAGAATTACGTTACACAATGCATTAGCACTGGTTGGTGTCTCTGCACCTGAATCTATGTAATCAAGAGAATTATATAAATTTTGATAACACCCTCATAAATTTCGATTTGTGAGGGTATTATTATGTAAAGATTGGAGTGAGAGTATGCCAACGCTTACGACAGAAGAACTTTACGAAACTTTATTAGAGCATATGGGACCGCAACATTGGTGGCCCGCTGAGAGCTCGGAAGAAATGATGCTCGGTGCTATATTAGTCCAAAATACGAATTGGAAAAATGCAGACATGGCTTTACTTCGGTTAAAAGAAAAAACAAACTTTGATCCTCAAAAAATTTTATCGTTGCCATTAACTGAACTACAAGAAACGATCCGTTCCAGCGGCTTTTATAGGAATAAAGGGAAAGCCATTCATGCTTTGTTTCAGTGGTTAAATCAATTTAATTTTGATTATGAAAATATTGCTCAACATTATGGAGATAATCTAAGAAGAGAATTACTAAAAATTCGTGGCATCGGTAGCGAAACAGCTGATGTTTTACTCGTCTATATCTTTAAATGTATCGAGTTTATTCCTGATAGTTATACGAGACGTTTGTATAGTAAGTTAGGTTACGCCCATACAGAAAGTTATGATAAATTTAAAAAGCAAATTTCATTGCCTCCTCATTTTACGAATCAAGATGCTAACGAGTTTCATGCCTTATTAGATAATTTTGGGAAAAACTATTTTAATGGAAATGGGACTCAAAAATACACATTTTTAGAAGATCATTTTAATTAAGAATGATTGACTTTAACGTTATGTCATAGTCCACACTCTTAAATAGATGAATGAGGTATTAATGATATTAAAAATAAAGGAAAGTGGAGAATAAAATAATGCTAAATCATGACTATTTTACACCTAATGAAGTGAGCAAAGTGACGTCGGTTAGTACAAGAACTTTACGTTATTATCATGAGATTGGTTTACTTGTGCCTAGTTATATTGATGATAACGGGTATCGCTATTATCATTCTCAAGATATATCAAAATTACAAACAATTTTATTTCTTAGACAACTCAATTTATCGCTTGAGAACATTCAAAACTATTTTCAGCAAAGTATTAATGATAAAAATGTAATATTAGAAGAAAATTATGCTCAAATTATTCATCAACGAAATCACCTGAATCAAATCATTGATTACCTCAATCATCATCTAATTAATCATAGAAATGAGGAGATTAATATGGACAAATTTAATCAATTTGATGTGAATGAACAATATGATAAAGAAGCGGCGCTAAAATATGGTGACACGGATTACTATCAGTCATATAAAGTTAATAGAACTCAATTTAGTGATTCTGAGAAGCAAGATAATGATGATCATACTAATGAACAATTCAATCAATTTTTTAATGAGATGAATCAACTATTGGAAGATGGCTATTCAGCGGATGACGCATTTACGTATCAAAATATCGAAACGTTAAAAAAGATATTACAACGACAAGTACCAAATGCGGACAATCAATTCTTAGAATATATGACACTCACTTATGAAAGTGATGAACGTTTTGCTAAAAATATAAATAAAAATCGTAATGATTATTTAAATGAATATATTGCAAGAGCAATTCGAGCTTATATTAAATAAAGTATTCTCTTCAATTCTTTATTGTGTAATGATTATAGTGAATCATATTTAAAGGAGACGCTATAATGATTGAGTCGTATCAGCTATTCTGGAAAAATTATTTCAATGTACAAGGTCGAACTCGTAGACGACATTATTGGTTTGCAACATTAGCTAATATCATCGTACTTGTATTATTAAGTTTACTTGCAGACTTACTTAAATGGGTGTTTGGCGGTGGAGATACGTTTTTTAACATTGTGTATGAAACGATTGATGTCATCATTGTAATAGGTACATTTACTATGTCAGTACGTCGATTTCATGATGTTGGGCGCACAATGTTAATTCCGTTAATTATGTTAATATCGATGCTGTTACGAGGATTAATTGTATTATTAGAAACAATATCTAATGTGTATTTGAGTAATTTTTATTCTGACGTATCGTTGATGATTGCAACGGTAGTTGTATTAGTTATTTCGATCATATTATTAATTGTATCAATTTTCGCATTGATTTATTGTGTTACAGATAGTGAAAAAGGTACAAATGAGTATGGAACTAATCCCAAGGCAACGTAATGTTAAGAAAAGCATTGAGTATTTCTAAATTTAGAGATATTCAATGCTTTTTAATATTTAAAATTTTCCATGAAACAAATAATAATATAAAATTACACAATTAAATATAAAAAACTAAATTAATATTTAATATTATTTGTTATGATATATGCATACATAATCTAGAAAGGAATGTGTGAACGTGTTAAATAAAAAGTTATGGATATTACTTAGTTTAGTCATGTTGATTCTTGTCGCTTGTGGACAAAACGACCAACATAAACAAGAAGATAAACAAAGTAATCAATCTGATTCCAACTCGAAAGAGCATTCATACAAACGTATCGTGTCGCTTATGCCAAGTAATACGGAAATTCTTTATGAATTAGGTCTCGGAAAAGATGTTGTAGGTGTTTCTACAGTGGACGATTACCCTAAAGATGTTAAAAAGGGGAAAGAACAATTTAATACAATGAATTTAAATAAAGAAGCCTTATTAAAAGTCAAACCCGATTTAATTTTAGCACATGAATCTCAAAAAGGAACTTCAAAGAAAGTGTTAGATAGTCTTGAAAAAAATGGCGTAAAAGTGGTTTATGTGAAAGATGCACAATCATTGGATCAAACGTATGAAACTTTTAAACAAATAGGTAAAGTAACGGGACGTGAACATGAAGCTAACGAACTTATTGATGAGACGAAGCACAATGTTGAAAAAGTAATAAAGTCGGTGCCAAGACATCATAGGTCACAATCTGTTTTTATGGAAGTCTCTTCTAAACCTGAAATATATACAGCAGGCAAACATACATTTTTTGATGACATGTTATCCCAATTAGATGCTAAAAATAGCTTTTCAAATATAGAAGGTTGGAAACCAGTGGATAAAGAAGGTATCATTAAAAAGAATCCAGATATCCTCATTTCTACAGAAGGTCTATCTAAATCAGATTACTATAAAGTGATTAAAAAACGTGATGGTTTCCGTCAAATTAAAGCTGTGAAAAATGGACGTATTGAAACTGTGAACGGTGATGAAATTTCACGTCCAGGCCCTCGTATTGATGAAGGTTTAAAACAATTAAGAGACGCTATTTATAAAAGATAAATTCATATGAATTAAATAGTTATTGTAAAAGTGAGATTAGTACAATTTATATTGAAAAGTTACATTACAAATCCCCTGTAGCTGACTGAACTGAGAAGAGCTTTAAATCAAGCTTTTCTCAGTTTTAATTATTTTTGCGACTATGCAACTACGGGACCTAGCAAAAAGAATGTTATATAGAAATGCTATAACTAATGCAAGCTAAGTCTACGAATATAAAAGAATGCTGCCCTCAGTCCCATTCTTTTATATCATCAGTTATAATAGAAGAAATAATAGAAAGATTATTGATGAGTTGATAAAATGACAAGAAATATATATTTAACATTTCTAAGTTGGTGCATATGTTTAATCGGTGCCATAGGACTTTATTTACTATGGGACTTAGGGAGCTTAACGGATTCATTTAATCAAATGATATTGCTTAAAGTTCGGTTGCCAAGAATTATTGAGGCCTTATTAACAGGAGCAATATTAACACTAGCAGGTCAGATGTTTCAGACTGTTTTAAATAATCCTCTAGCCGATAGTTTTACATTAGGACTGGCAAGTGGTGCTACATTCGGTTCTGGATTGGCGATATTTCTAGGATTATCTTTTATTTGGGTGCCCATCTTTTCAATTAGCACTAGTTTAATCGCATTGTTGATCGTCTTAATGATTGCTGCCAAAATCTCACGTGGTTATCCACTTAAAATTCTTATTATTACTGGTTTGATGATAGGTGCACTCTTTAATGCGTTATTGTATATTCTAGTTTTAATTAAACCTAATAAGATGAACCAAATAGCTAACTACTTTTTCGGAGGATTTGCAGCGGCTGAAACGCGAGAGGTCATATACATCGGTCTAATAGCTATACCTATTATATTGATTCTACTTAGTATGGTGCCAGCGATTAAGTTATTACAATTAGGTGAATTGAAGAGCCGGTCATTAGGTTTAAACGTCCAACAAGTCATGTTTTTGATACTAACACTAGCATCTATAATAACAGCAGTCGCGATAGCATATACAGGTATTATTGGTTTCATCGGCATGATAGTGCCTCAACTGATAAGACGCTATTATTGGAGATTTACGTTAGGCATTCAAATGATATTAAATATTTTAATCGGTGCTACAATGATGTTGATTGCAGATTGGATTGGTAGTGTGTTAATTCATCCAGTGCAAATACCAGCTAGTATTATTTTGGCTTTAATAGGTATTCCAACATTATTTTACATTTTGCTTAAGCAATCTAAAGATATTTAAACATACATTTAACTGTATCACATGGATGTTACGTTATTATTTTATGGAAGACTTTTTGATAAAATGAGAATAATTATAGAGTTAAGAGGGAATTGACAATGGACTTAAGTCATATAAAAGCAATCGTGTTTGATTTAGAAGGTACATTATTAGATAGAACAAAATCTCGAGATAAATTCATTGAGGAACAATATGAACGATTTCATGATTACTTCGTACATGTTCAATTAGCAGATTTTAAACAAAAATTTATAGAATTAGATGACGATGAAGATAATGATAAACCTGATTTATATAAAGCAATTATTAAGCAGTTCCATATTGATCGTTTAACATGGAAAGATTTATTTAATGATTTTGAAATGCATTTCTATCGTTACGTATTCCCTTATTATGACACGCTATATACTTTGGAGAAATTATCGCAAAATAATTATGTTTTAGGTGTTATCGCAAATGGTAAATCTAAAATTAAACAATTTCGTTTACAATCATTAGGATTAGGGCATGTAATCAATTATTTATCAACTTCTGAAACTGTAGGATTCCGTAAGCCTCATCCTAAAATATTTGAAGATATGATTAATCAATTAAATGTTCAACCTGAAGAGATAATGTATGTGGGTGATGATGCTTTAAATGATGTAGCACCAGCTCGCGCAATGGGCATGGTAAGTGTGTGGTTTAAACATGATGACGCTGAATTAGAACCTTTAGAAGAAGAGGTTGACTTTATTATTACTACAAGTGAAGAGTTATTATCAATATTACCGATTCATATAAAACAAGGAGGAGATTCATAAGATGGATTTATTTACTAGAAAAGGTGGTTTATCCTTACATTACAATACGATGGGTGAGGGATATCCTGTTGTCTTAGTACATACAGCATATGAAAATGCTTCTATATTTCAAAATTTAGCAAAAGAATTGGCAAAATCTTTTCAAGTAGTTTTACTAGATTTGAGAGGACATGGCTATTCAGATAAACCAAGACAAATTGATTTCAAAGAATTTGCCGATGATATCATACAATTACTAGATTATTTGTATATTGATGAATCAGCATTAATAGGTCATGAAATGGGCGCAGCCATAATTGCGGATTTGGCAGAACGTTATCCTAATTATGTGTCATCCCTCATAATGGTAACACCAACATCTATTGAGGGTGAATTACCTGAAGAACGTTTATTCAGAAAATATTCACATAAAATTAGAAACTGGGATGACGAAAAACAAAATAAGTTTTTAGAAAAGCATCGTTATCATAAGCCGAGAAAAGTTAATAAGTTTTTAAAACATGTTGAGGATACGAATGCAATTTCTACAAAAGAGGAGACACAAGCGATTGAAGATGTGTTCAAAGAAACTGCGATTTCAAGCGTATTTGAACATGTAACGAAACCGACGTTAATTATTGCGGGAGAACATGGTGAGCGTATTACAACACTTGAATCTAAAGAAGTAGCCGATTTAGTTAAAGAGTCACAATTTGATGTGTATGCTCAATCAAGTTTATATCCTTTTGAGGAAGAGAAAGATAAGTTTATTGAAGATGTAACACCATTTATTAAGAAATATATGCCTGAACACTAATTGTTGTTAGGATATCTTCAGTCGTCATCCTGATTTGTTACATAAAATAACTTATTTTGTAATATTTTCGTAACAATACTGTTATTTTAGTAATAAATGGGGTATACTATGAATAAGCACAAGACGAGAAACGAGATAAAGGAGAGAGTGCTTATGAAAAAATTAGTAGCGGCATTTTTAGTCTCTGGACTAGTAATGACAGGAGTAGGCGTTAATCATGCTGAAGCAGCTAGCGGTAATACAATTCAAACAGTTCAACAATTAACTCAAGGTGAAAAATCATTAGAAAATATTACACTTGGCGAATCAATCAAAAATGTTTCAAACAAATATGGTACACCGATTTATTCTAAAAATCCAAGCAACAATGAAGGTTATTATGAGTATCGCACAAATAAAGGTTTATTAGTTGTAACTGCAGTAGGTAAAAAGAACCAAGGTTATGTTACTAGAATTTCTATGACTTATAATGAAGCTAATGGCCCAACTTATAATCAAGTTAAGAAAAGTTTAGGCCAAAATGCAGTGGCACGAGTTCAATATAATAAAGTAAGTGGCAATTTTGGATATATTCAAAAAGGTAAAACAAGCTATCAATTTGGCTCAAATTCACCTCAAGATAAAAACTTAAAATTATATCGTATTGATCTTGCTAAATAATAAAAATAACAAATTTTATAATTCCATCACTAGGAGCATGACGTTAAATTCTAACTTTTGAATAACGTCATGCTCTTATTTTTCGTCATTAAACAGAAAATAATGTCAATGTATGATAAAATTTTAAATTGAACAATTAACAAATCGTATAGATGTTATTAAACCATAGCAAAGGAGTAACTCATGAGAACCAACGATAAAGTGTTACTTGAAAATATTAATGATTACTTTAGCCACAAAGGGATGGCACCTAATTTAATCGATGATATAAAAGAAAATTTGCGCAATGATTTAAAAAAGTCTGAATCAAAAGATGAAGATTATTTAGATTATCGTGGCAAATCTTCAGCACAAATCATTTTGATTATTCAACGAAATTTATTCGGTTTACAAACGAATCCTGTTATTTTCTTTATTATGAATTTTATCTTAATATCATATCTTTATGATAAGCAATATGTGCCATTTCAAGCGGCTACAGCAATTTCTATATTCTATTGTATAATCATTTTTCCATTAACGATTTTTATTAATATTCGTATTGATAAGAAGAAATTTCTATATAGCAATCGTTTTGAAATGATACTAGGGTATATCGTTGCGATAATTGCACTAATTTTAATCATTATGCGTGCTTTTAATCTAAATTGGGGAATCATTCCCATCACTATTTATAGTCATCAAGTCGTCTTTTTTATAGGTATTATACTAAGCTTAATTGGTGTCTTTTTTAAAAAAATAGAGTACACCGCAATTGGTTTATTATTCTGTCAAAAGACGATAGATGCAGTAGTGACAAAACCTGAAATTGCACAAATCATTTCTCTTATTATATGGATTATGATAGTGGCATTGATCGTTTTTTATACAATTAAATTATCATCAAGAACGAGGGTGTAACGCTTAATTAACATAAGCTTGAAATAAATATTATTTGAGTTTACATCCCCAGTTCAAAATAGATAAGTAAATTAACTTATGAATAGAGCCTGGGACATCAGCAATGTCTCAGGCGTTATTATATTGGCAGTCATTGACTGAGTTAAAAAGCACTTGTTACAAGTGCTTTTTTAATTAAAAAAATATTTATATAATAATATTTTTAATAAAGTTAAGAACATTCATAGCGTAACTTTTAATGAAGTGGGTATAGTAACAATTAAGGGAGGTGCCAATATGAAAAAAATCGAAACGTTAAACCAAACAAAATTAGCTTATCAAGATGAAGGACATGGCAGCCCCGTTATCTTAATTCATGGCTTAGATGGTAATTCGGCAGCGTTTGATTTATTAAACAAACAACTTCAACAAAACTATAGAGTGATTGCGTATGATGTTCGAGGACATGGTAAATCGTCACGTCCTGATTCATATAACTTAGAAGATCATGTGAAAGATTTATATGTACTTATCGATAAATTAAACTTAAAGAAAGTGCATCTATTAGGTCATGATATGGGAGGGATAATTGCTAGAGAATTTACCGAAAAACATGAAAATCATGTATTATCTTTAACAATTATCTCTTCAAAAGCTGAGGATATCGTTCATGGTTTTACGAAATTAATGATTGAGCACCAAGACGAAATTGCAGGGTTTAATAAATCTGAAGCATTACTTTTACTATTCCCGTATATCTATAAAGAACAAGAATCAGCAATGAAATGGATTCAACGGCAACGCTTATACAGTAAACAAAATTCCGAGGATAGTGCTATAGCAAGCAGAGCACTTTTAGATACGGCTTATGCGAATAAAGGGTACACGCATTATGTTAAAGTTCCTACATTAATTATAAACGGACGCTATGATCCAATTATAAATGATAAGAATCATTATAAAATAGAAGAGCGATATCAAAATGTTGAGAAGGTTTTATTTGAAGAATCTGGACATGCACCCTATGTTGAAGAAGAAGATAAGTTTCTAGTCTTATATTTAAGTTTTTTAGAAAATGTTGAACAGATAACAGAAGTGAATCATTAAATGATATCAGTAATTTTTATAAGTGGATGTCTGTTTGATGAATCATGAAATAAAGCTTTTACATTAATATATGGCTCTATAATAAATTGGACTGATGACTAAAAATCATCAGTCCAATTTTTATG
>ERZ1023442.134-NODE-134-length-23554-cov-6.784799_pt1 | contig 23554 bp, 24 predicted proteins | sample MGYA00380521_ERZ1023442 | MGnify/ENA primary metagenome ERZ1023442 (study PRJEB33173, sample SAMEA4830294) | metagenome | study: EMG produced TPA metagenomics assembly of the PRJEB25223 data set... | reverse complement strand
GCGTAACTCCGTTTACAAGTAGGAGTGTTTGCCAACCAGTGTCAGTACCTTTAGCCTTTAACTGGTTTAATTGTTCTTGGGTGAAATCGCTATATGTGAATGGTTTACCATCTTTTCCAGGAATACCTTGTATGCCCTGTTCTCCTTTGAATGTATCAGCATTTTCTTCCATATATACTTTCAAATCGTTCTCTAACTTATCTTTGAAATCATCATCTAATAATCCTATAGCATTCTCTTTCATAACATTTTTTACTAAATCTTGTAACGAATCTACATGAATTTCTTTACCAATCGGTCCAGTCATTCCACTGTCTGTGATAGTGAAATAAAAGTTAGCGACATGCACACTATCTTTACTATTAGCTAAAAATAACTTTGCATCCATTCTACCTGCATGTTTAATAACATTGTCTGATACCTTATATTGGATAACCCCTCCTTCTGGAACAAGGATGTCTAAAGGTTCATTTGTAAATATAGAACCATCTGAACTAAATAAATCTAATCGAGGTGTCATATCCGTGTTGTTGAAGTTAAGGGCCTCGTTGTTATCTTTAATAGCAATGCGAATATATGAAGATCCGTCGTCTTCTGTATAGAAATTAGCTCCTATAAAGCCATTTTCTACAGTACTAACATTAATATTTGTTTCTACATCTTGTAATTTTTGTACCATAAATGCACCTCTTATTGATTATTAAAGGCTACCCACTGACAGTGAATAGCCTTGTTATCTATATTTATCTCTGATATAATACATACCTTTTAATCCTACTTTTTTGTACAAACTGTTTATTGTTGTTGCTTGGAAATTACACCACTCAATCGCAGTAGCATACTGCATATAACCTGGATTACTAGGATTCCAACGCATTCTATATAAGGTATTTTTACCTTTGTTAAAGTATTGTTTCCTAACGAATTTAGCTCCACCTATAATACCATTACGTGGACTAGTCCAACCTTGACGTCTAGCGTATCCTATAGAAGCGTTAGGGTTATTGTCAAATGCTGCAATACCAAAGTAATTGTAAATACCATAACGTCCACTTGCGTAGTTACTACGGCCATATCCACTTTCTAAGAAAGCGTGAGCAATTAAGTATATTTCATTTACGTTGTATTTCTTACAACCGTCTGCGAAAGCTTTACCTTGACCTGATAAAGTACCTTTACCTTTAAGTATCTTATTTAACTTACTTACTGGTATACCTTGATACTTACCTAAATCTAGCATTTGATAACGTTGGGTTGAACTATTCCAAATAGTAGTTGGATTCATATATTTACTTGTTTCTGCTCTAGAAGCATTACCCCAACCCCAATTGTATGATTTTTGAGGCTTACCATGTGCCATTTGCGCGTTAAGTGCTTGTTTAAATGTGTATTTACTTGTAACTGTTTTGATTTTAGGTTCAGTTTTCTTAGTACTAGAAGATTTTTTACTTTTAACGTCACTTACCGTATCTACGTTAGATGATTTACTGTCAACAGTTATTTTAACTCTTGATTTCGTTACGGTTTCTTTAGGTATCGATTTAAGTATCTTGTCACGTTCAGAATATAACTTAATAATTGTTTTTTCTAATTGATCGTATTTACTTTTGTCAGGCTTACCTTTAGCGATAATATCCCAATTAATATGTTCTAGCATCGAACGCCATATACTATCATCAACGCTAATCGTTTCTTTTTTGATAGGTATATTATAGTAATCCATTATTTCTACACCAGCTATAATGGCATGTACTTCGTTTAAAATAAAACCTTGCTTGCTAGTACTATAATCTTCACAGACTTCTAAAACGATATAATCAGGAGCTGAAGGTACTTCATATAATGTTCTTCTTGGTGCCCATACATGATTTCTATCAACATAAAAATGAGGATACTCAGCTTCACGTTTATACTTTAATCGTGTATTATATAGATCTTCAACAGAACTCATAGTTCTCGCATTTCTAATCAATAATCCTTTAGGTTTATTTTTTCTCACTTTACCATCTGCAACAAAATGATAAATATTTTCTGGATAAGTAACTTCTTCAGTGCCAGTTGTGTACTTAATTCGAGTAACATCTTTCCAAATAGTCTTTTTAGTTTCTGAAGGTTGCGTGTCTTTAGATTGATTGTTATCACTTTTATCTTTGTCGTTATCAGAAGGTTTCGGTGATGGTTTTTTTATTTCTGGAGCGTAAGGAGGTCTAACAAAGTATCTTACGCCACCTGGTCCATCTGAATATGTGTGCCTAATCTTATATGGTGGGCTTCCTGTAGAATTGTTCGTATACCAATTTTGATCCACACCATACCAGTAATCTTTAGTACATGGACCAACTACAATATTAACGTGTCCTGCCCAACCCCCAGTCCATACTCCCCAATCGCCAGGTTTAGGTACAAAGTTTTTAGTATTTCTATATATTTTGAATTTGCGACCTCTATAATTTGCTCTTTGAGCCATTGCATTAGCATTACCCCAAGTTCTAAAGCCCCAATACTTTTCAAGTATATAATTAGGTAAATCCCAACATTGAGGTCCACCACCGGACCCTGGTAAATCTATAGGGATTTTCTTTTTAGCAACATGTTTAGCCCATTCAACTACTTCACTGGCTCTCGGTTTTCTTTTTCTAGGATTAGGTAACCCCATACATCCACCTCATTTCTGGCATAATAAAAAGCCAGCGTTAAACGCTGACTTCAAAAAAACGCTTGAGCAAATGCGAATGCACCGCCCACTATAGTACCTGCTAATCCTATTAATGCGACTATCACTTGTACACTGCCTTTTTTCTTTGATTCAATAGAGCCTTGTATCGCATCAATTTTTTCATCATGTGACTTCACTTTGTACTTTAAATCTGTCATTTCAGTTCCAACTTTTGTCATCACACTAGTTAAATCTTTAATGTTGTGGTTGGTTTCTTTTTGAGCTTCGTATGTTTGTTGTTGCAATGTCGTTTGAGTTTCGACCTTAGTTTTTAAATCACTTAAGGCTTCTATATTTTTTCTGTCGTTTTCATTTATTTTTTCATATATCTTACCGTTACTTTCAATCCACTCATGCCTTAACACATAGTTATTTTCTTCTGGCATACAAATCAGCTCCTCCAATGTAAGAGACAACAAAACCTGTAGCAGACATTAAGCCCATGTGAACGGTTGTCAACCAATTTATAGAATGATAAATGCTTGCACTTGTCATTAGGAAATACAATGCTGCAGACATGAAACCACCAACCAAAATTGTTTTACTAAATTTATCGTTTTGATCACTGTAAGAAACAAAAATAGCAGCAACCATAACGATTACTCCTGCTAGCATTACAACAATTCCCCAAATCCAAATAGGCATGATGTGGTGCAAAGCTAAATAAAACGAACTGTCATCTAACACATCGTCTTGCTCTTTAACCCAAAAGAACCCTCTTAAAAATTCTCTAAAACCATAACTAAACGTCATAACAGACGCTACTATTTCGGCTAAGGTTAAATCTTTCATATTGTTTTTCATATGCCACCTACTTTACTTATAATAAAAACCACTAGCTGTTAAGCTAATGGTTCTTCTGTATATTCAACACCTGTCACTTCTTTATATTGTTCAGGAGTTACCCAACCACAACGAACGAACAACTTAAAATTCTCATTAGTATAGCGCCCTTCTTTATACCATTTAATAACCCATTTACCCATTAGTATTACCTCCTTGAATAGTTGCAACTTGTTCTGTCAAATCTATAAAAGCTTTTTGAATATCCTCGACCTTATTTTTTGTTTCCGCTAATTGATTTGTTAATTCTATTATTATCACGTCTTTTTCATCAAAAGTTTTTTCTACTTTAGGTAAAGTTTTCTCAAAATCTTCTTTGCTTTGTCCTATCCATTTTTGTCCATTGTAGTAACAAGGTAAATAAATACCTTGAGGGGGTTTGTCCTCGGTCCATTTTTCTGACGGATAAACATATTCGCCTTCCTCATTTTTATCAACTAGAACTGGTTTCCCATCTTTCCATAAATATACAATCTTCATGTCATCACTCCGTCCATTCTATTTGTGCATAAGCGTAGTCAGTTGGTGTCCAATTAGTACTATCATATAAAACGTTAAATGTAACTGTTCCAGATGCTGTGATTGTCACACGACCACCGTATCTATTTCTGGGAACAGCGACTGGTTGCATCATTGTTACTAAATTAAAATCTTTAGGTAACAAAGCGATTGTTTGACCATGTTGGATATTAGTTGCATTAATACGCAACATTTTTTTAGTAATACCGTTTTGTTTAATAATTCTATAAGCGTTACTGAAACCACCAGCTATAGTACTTTCAGTACCAGGTATAGCTCCATTAATAAGTTGTAAATCAATCCATCCAGTATCAACAACATCTGAACCGACACGTTCCCAACTACTCCAGCTCTTATAGAATCTTTTTTGATAAATAATAGTTGAATTGTAGGGTTGATATCGTATTAAGGTTGCATCTCCATTTCTTTTGTACTTTGTTAACCAACCATTATTATTAGTTCCAGATGGATTGTTCAAAGTAAGGACAACATATCTCGTTCCTATTGGTAAGGACATTAATTGCTCGTTGTTATTAAAATCTATTTGTAAGTTAGCGTCGTAAAAATTAGTTCCATCGTCATTAGTAAGTTTGTACTTTTGCCAATTAGCATCTGTGAACTTTTGTTCAACATACGCTGGTGTTGTAAAACCATCGTTATCTAACAATTCTTTAAAGGAGCTAACTTTTCCATCGATTGTAGTATTAGCATCGTTAACATTTGTATTAAAAGATTGAACGTTGCTATCATACAATTTTTGGAAAGAGTCAGAAGCTAGGTCGTAATCTGTTTTAACCGAGTCACGCTTAGCATCTATTTCACGTAAAGCCTCTGCACGTTCTGATGCCAATTCCGTTTTCGCATTATTTTTATTTTCTTCGATTTCATTTATAGCATCAGATTGAGCTTTGCTGACTTTAGCTAGAGCATCTTCAATAGTTTGTTGAATCATACCGACCATGCTTGTAAGGTCTCCGACTTCTTCTTTAACTTGTTGTACTTTCAACTCTAACTCTGTGCGTAAATCATCAAACATACGAAGATAGCTTACTTTAATATCACTGCTAATGTGATTTACTAAACTATCACGTACTTCAAACTCAAAAGTACCTAGAACAACAGTATCGTCATTACCATTATTTTTTACATCGTTTAACGATAAATATATTTCCCCTAGCACACTTGAATTAGAAACGCTTTTAAGAAACCATGGTGGCACTGTAACTCCCACTAATCCTTTTAAAGGATCTATAAAATCTAAATCTATAACACCGGAAGTCGAAGGTTTAACATCTTTTACTTTTACATTTTCCTCAAAGAATGCATACCCCTTAACATTTTTGTTACTTATTTGTAAAGGGAAATCGTCTTTCGTTACTCTAAATTGGAATTGTGCTGTGTTTTTGTCTAGATTATAAAAACCAATACCCTCACCGGATATTGGTCTTAAATAAGCTGATTCTTCTAATGATAATGTTGCTACTTTTTGTAATTCTTCTACACTCATTATTTAGATACCCCCCATGTGACTAAAGCTATAGCATGACCTCGTTCTTCTGAATATGGTGTAGTAATTTCTTGTACCCAACCACGACCATTTACATTGTCTTTGTATCCAATACCAGCACGACCATTTATAAAATCGTTAGGCGATACATCTTTTTCGACGTTTGTATAGATTTGTCCTAATAAACCTACTGGATTCCATTCAGGGCGTTCTGAACGTGACACATAATCAATATTAGGATCATAATCTGGGTTTTCTACTGGAACATCTCTCGTTTCATAAGATACATTCCCTTCATCGTCAATGAATTCAAGTTCTTTTTTCTCTGTGATAGTAACACCGTATTCATCTTTAAGAAATCTATCTTTGTGGTGATATGATTTGTCATTTGCTACTAATGCTGCTGTTCCGGATATAACACCTAGAATAGGTTCATCTGGTTGCGTTTTTCTAATTTTCCCGTTGTCTAAAGTTACAATAGTTCCTAAAGGTATTTCATAACCACTTTGAGATTCGTAATACTCAGCAATATCGGCATTATCTTGAGTGAGTTTACCTGCTAAAGTCATATTGCCTGAATAAGTACTCAAATCAAATTTAATGTTAGATGTAGAAGCATTACCACTAGAGCCATACCCAGCGACAACGTGATAGTTACCAGGTGACTTAACACGATTACTATTCATAATCAGTTGTGTATGGCCTTTTTTATCAGTTTCAGAATTAAGCGAATTGATAATACCGCTACGTGAACCATAAGATTTGGAGTTAGCACCAGAACCTAATACAAAGCTACGGTTACTGTATGCTTTTGAACCACCTGTAGATGCAATCACTGCACTAGCGTTTGCTACGCCTGCACTTCCTGTAGACGCTATACTAGCTCCACCTTTGTGAACAGTTGGTACTACATCATATTTTTCACCAGCAATCCATGCAGAAGTAGCATAATTATCAGCATTAACACCACTTACGACTGCATGATTGTTAGTTAGACGGAGTCCTGTACCTGTACCATTGCCATACAAGTTACAGTTAGTAATTTTAGTGTCATATATTTTACCACCGACACCAATGCCGATGTTTTTACTAGAATTCCAAATATTTATGTTATTTAGTGACACTCTAGACGGTCTATTATCTCCGCCGAACAATCTAATATCTACTTCTGCGTTTTTAAAGTTACGAACATTAATATTATTAAGTGAGATATTTTCAGACATGAACTGAACAGCAATAGCAGGTTGTTTGGTATCTAGTTTTCCACCTTCTAATTTTCCAAAATCACTATCACCTATAGCTGTAAAGTTATTTACAGAAACATTTCTATAAGCACTGATTAATAATGCTCTAGGCGTTGAACCTGGATACACACCATTGTATTTAGGGTTTAAAGCTAAACAATTATTTAGAACTACATCATACGCTGTTTGACTTTTTGCATCTGTTTTAGCTCTGTGATGTCCTATGTGTCTTACGTTGTAGCTCCTTGTATCTTCAATAGATACATGTCCGTCAACAAACACACCAGTAGCAGCACTTGAGTCGGAATGCGCTTTGATTTCTAAGCCACCGAAGTTACCTTTAGTTCGGTTATTAGTTAAGAAAACAAATTGCGAGCCATCGTCAACTTCAATTCCATTGTTATTACTTCCACCTGTAGGAGAATGTGCGTAACAATTGGAAATTGTAATGTATCTTGAATGGTGAGTAGTGATACCGTCATCACCACATCCATAAGCCTCACAATTATCAATGTGTATATGTTGACTTTCTAAAGAGTCTGGAACTCGACTTCCGTCACCTTCATAGAAGTATTTATCATTAGCATAAGTCACATCGATACAGTGGAGTAAAGAGTCATATGACTTAACGTTATAGATGTAACCATTTGTCACACCCGCAAATCTAATATTAGATGATAATGAACCTCCGGATGGTTTAAGTGATTTGTTTTGTCTAAACTTATTACCATTGAAACTAAAGTTTTCAACTGAAATATTTTTTGCAAAACCACTCATTTTTATGTTGGTAATACCTATATTTTCAGCTGGTGTTTCATCCATTAATTTAATAGTAGTAATATCTTTTCCTTGTCCAACTAATCTTGAGTTATTAGGTAATTTTAAACCCGTAGTAAGATAAGTACCTGCACTCATGGTAACCATTACATTTCCATTACCGAAGGCATCTTGGAATGCTTTCGTACTATCTTTTTGACCTGTAGGATCCCCTCCAAAATCATCAACATTTACAACTCTCATTATTTTTCCAAGTAATTCAGTACGCATTGTTTCTCTAGCATTTTGTTCTCTTAAAAAATCATGATAAAGTCGACCATCTAGAGTGTCGAAACTTTGTGCATCCATAGATGTTCTACTAGCTCTTAATTCTTGTATGCCATCTCCATTGTGCCCTAACACTAAACGTTTGATTTGCTCTCTCAAATAATTCAAGTGTTCATCAGAGTGAACTTTCAAACCATCAGTAAGGGTATGGATAATTTGAGATGTATCATGAGCAGTTTTTTGCTGGGTTTCGTGATAAGTGTTGTGATTATCTAATTCGTTGAATTTAGCTTCTATTCTTTCGAAGTTTTCCTCTGACTCAGAAACAAATAAATAACCAAATACACGGCTTAGCTTCTTAATTAGTTTTATACTCATTTTTGCCTCCTTAACTATCCGTAAAATTGATAATAATCAGTAATTAATTCATACATTATTACTTCATGAACTTTTTCATTAGGATGTAGACCATCAGGCATATTAGCTTTTCTATATGCAGGATTATATGCCTTGAAGTGAGATGACCGATAAGCATCAAATACTGGAACATCTAGTTCGTTACAAGCGTCTAATTGAGCGTCTACATAGTCTTGTAAAGTTAACCCTAGTTCGTTTTTGGTTGTGTCTTTTCTAACCACTTTTCCATCTTTCATATAACATTGTTTAGTAGCTGTCATAACTAATACTTTGCAGTCTGGGTTGTTCTGCTTCACATTTTTGATTGCACTACAAAAGGCACCGTAAAACGTCTTAATATCCGTTCTATCAGTGCCTATTTTTACGTTGTTAATCCAATCATCATCTGTACCTTGAATGATGATTAAATCTCCTTTTATTTTTGTAGATTGATCATATATACTGTTTTCTTTTACTGTAGACATTGTCGCACCACTAACTGCTATATTCTTAGATGGCTTTTTCAACTTTTTAGCTAAATACTGGGTAAAGTTGGTTTTAGCACCAGTACCTTTAGCTACAGAGTCGCCAATTGTACCTATTGACTTGATATATCTAATGTTTGATTTAGAAGTGAAATCGTGTACTATAGTACCGTTTTTGGTTGTAACTGATTTAGCATCTACTTCATTCTGCTTATCTTTTAATTTCTCGGTTTCCGATATCAATCGTACAGCAGATTTAGCAGCTGCTTTGATTTCAGACCTCATGTTTTCTCCAGCTTTACTAGGACTAGATAAATTTATGTCATTGAAACCAGATATATACTTACTAGCGTCATTGACTGCTTTCATATATCTACTCTCTCTATCAAAGTCACCAAGCGTTAGATCTTGTTTCAAAATAATATTATCTTTATCTCTAACAGTTTTGGTTTCAACTATTCGAACATAGTTGTTTATACCTAGTTTTTCAGATTTTATCCTAACGATATCACCTGGTTTTGGTTTAGCTTCTGGATATTCTTCACGTAGAACTAAAAAATCTAATAACAATGATTGTTTTAAAGACTTTTTAATTCTAGATTCTAATTCTTTAGCCATAACATTGCGGTTCTTGACCTTACCATCTTTAAATGGTTCAGCGTGTATTTTTCCATACACCTCAGCTAAAGGGTGTTCAAATTCCATTACTAAACCAGCATTTTGATATTTTTGTTCCTCTTCATAATCCCCAAAACCCATAATAAATGTAGCGAACTCAGTAGCATCTTCTTCGATTTTGAGAGCGTTAGCATTTATTTCGTCAGATATATAGTAATTAGCTTTTTGATTAGCATATGGAGTTAGTGTGAAAACGTATCGTTTTAATTTCTTATTATAATCTACACGATATTCAAGACCATAATGTTCAAGACCTTGTTTAAACATTTCCAATCTTGTATCTCCATCACCAGCATTTTCAAATCTAGATGAACTGACTTTTTCATTGAGTACGTAATTCATACCAGTACCTTTAAATACTAAATCAAAATAGTTTTTAGCAGTGAAACTTCCTGTAACATTTGCATAAAATCTATCTTTCATTAGGTTGTCAATAGGCATTTCTCTTGCTGTAACATCGACAACTTGTTTATTACCTATCGTATGTCTATCGATTATAGTAATGATGTATTCGCTATCGTCATCTGCACCTTCAACATTAGATACAATCCAACGCTTCTGTATTGCACTTATAGCCTCATAACTATACTCATCTTCTAAAATCTCAAAATTAAGTACACCATCAGCACTAATTCTATGCGTAAGTGTTGTACCAGTGGCAATAATCGTTCCATTACCTCGTGGCGGTCTTATTTTAATCGTCATTTAAACACCTACTTATAGTAAAATTTCATATCAAACTGTACTTTTTGAACAATTTGATTAAATTCAAAATGATTGTATCCATACCTAAACTTTGGAATGGCAACATTTGTCTTATCACTTATCTCATCGCCATTTTTGTATACTCTTATGCCATCATAGACTATTATGTCTCCAGGCTTTAAAGTAATACCTGTGATTTTAAGTGTTTCTGAATGAGTTAAATTCCAAACAAAGTCAGTAGTTTGTTTTCCAATTGTAATTTTCACTCTTTTATACATATTGAACTGGTCATTAGGAGCAGAACCATGATAAAAGAAAGAATTTCCTTTTGTGTTCTCAAATGTATACTGTCTCATTGGATCATTTTCGTTCCATTCAATATCGAAATCGCTAGACCATAAATCCAACTTTTTATTTTTTTCAAGTTCTAAACTAGTTCCGATACTTACGCCAAAAGGTAACTTAGTTGTTTCAAATTCAATCTCAAAAGATATTTTCTTACCTGACTGCTTTGGAGTTATAACATTACTTATCATAACTTCATATTCCTTACCACTGACAAAAATATCGTCATCAAACTTATCTTTTCTGTAATTAGGTTGACCGTTGTCTAGCATTTCTTGGTAGTCATCACTAGTGGGTTGTATGAATCGATAATTAAGCTCTTCTTTCTTTCTCAGCTCTCTTATTTTTATCGGTTCAGTATCGACAACTAATTTGTACAATAAATCTCTTACATAAGGAATATCGGCCAGACTTTTAGTCAAGTAGAAACAAGGAACACTTATCGTTCTAGTTTGATAAGTGCTCCCTGTAGATATACGGCCGTTTAAATTTTCTTTGCTTTCATATTTTCTGTCTAATTCAATAGAGCTAATTACAACATCGTTAACATAGAAATCGTAGTCTCCTAGGCGGTATTTTGAACCATCAGATTTAGTAATTTCAATATCCATTTCTAACCCCCTTACATGTAGAATGTTTGACTACGTTTTGCATTTTTACCATTAACTATAGCTGTTAATGCATCGTTATCAACATCTAATTCTACTTTAACCAATCTTTGTGTTGGGCTCGTTTCAATTTGATGTTTATGTGTGATTTGACTGTTCATGCTTGCGCTAGCATTTTTAAGGCTAGCTTGTATGTTTGGTATTGCTAATTGTGAGTCGAAGGCTTTAGTAATATCAGTAGCCATACTACCCATACCACTAATAACATCTTTTCCTTCACGATTAATACCAATCATTAGACCTTCCATTGTCCAAATACCATATTGACGGAACAACTTAGAAGGAGATCCAATGTGTAATGCACTTTTCGCAGCGTTAACTGCACCCATTACCACACCTTTAGCAGCACTAACCAGCGCTCCAGCCATGTTTTTAATACCATTTATCATACCTCGTATCAAATCAGCACCAACTTGAACCATATCTCCGATAAAACTCCTTGCAGCACTTACTGCTCTTGAAACGCCTGAAGTTACAGAGCTAACAACTCTAGACATTCCAGATATTACAGAGCTAACAATACCTGACATTGCAGAGCCAACTGCACTAAGCATATTTGAAAAGCCACTGGTTACAAAACTGACTGCTCTTGAAACCGAATTGCTTATAAAACTTACTATTGTTGACCAAATGCTTGAAATAAGGCTTGATATAGAAGACATAATAGAGCTTGTCACACTCATTAAAGTAGACCAACCAGTTGATACGAAAGATACAATAGTTGATACAACTGTACTGACTATAGTTAATATTGTTTGCCATATTGTAGATATCACAGAAGATATTGCAGACATTATAGTACTTGTTATAGTAACCAACGTTGTCCACGCAGTTGTGACAAATGTAACTATAGTTTGAACTACTGTTGTTATGACAGTAACTAGCATATTCCATATAGTTGAAGCAATAGTAACGAGTGTAGTCCAAATAGTAGTAGCTACTGTTACAATCGTAGTCCAAATTGTAGATAAAATTGTTCCTAGCGTGGTAACTATAGTTGTAATCGTAGTGACTAATAAGTTCCACAATGTTGTTGCTATAGTGACTAAAGTCGTCCAGATTGTTGTTGCTACTGTAACGATCCCTTGCCATATAGCAGATAAGAATGTACCTAATGCTTGAACAACTGTAACAATAACATTAACGATTCCTTGCCAAATCTGACTCGCTATTGCAGATAAAGGACCAAACACCTCTGAGAAGAAACTTACAATTCTTTGCCAAATTTGTACTAAAGTATCTTTTAAGATGTTAAAGATATTTTTAGCCATTTCTACAATTGCGTTCCAAATTGCTTCTCCTGCTTGAGATAGTGTTTTCCATGCACCTTCCCAATCGCCTGTAAGTAATTGCAATAACGCTGTGATTGTTCCAACGATAACATGCATTGCAACTGTTATTACTGCTTTGATAACTTCCCAAACTACTTTGACAATTACTACAATTCCTTTGAATGTCGAACTGAATATAGGTGTAAGGAGTTTTATATAAAACTCAACGGTTTTAACGAAACCTGCCCAAACTTGAGCTAATGAGTCAACGCCACCTTTAACATAGCCAAATTGCCCCATTAAATCTTTGAAGAATGCAATTACTGCTTTTACTGCTGCACCAACTGCATTTTTAATCGCATTCCATGCACCAGTAACTGTATCTCTTAAGACTTCAGAAGAATTCCAAAGAGCAACAAATATAGCTATAACTGCTGCAACTGCTGCGACTATTAAACCTATAGGACTTAACAACAACGAAAATGCAGCTGCTAAACCTTCCAAAGCAGTCATTAAAGCACCGCCTATAGCAGAAAACGCTGCGATTGCACTTTCTGCCCCTGTTAATGCCATCGCAAATTTAGAAATGAAACCAATAGCAGATAAAATAGGCGGCCCAATCGTCATAAATATACCTGCTAACGTAGCAAGTACACCTAAAATTGCACCAATTGCTGGGTGTGCCTCAGTTAACTTAGCAATAAAACCAGTAATGGCTACTGCTACATTTAATACTGCTGAAGCTAATGGCGCCATTGCAGTACCTACCGCGATTAGTATTCTTATAATATTACCCATTAAAGTAATGAGCTTAGGTCCATTCTCTTGTACGTATTGAATGAACTGTTTAAAACCGTCGCTTTCTGCTACCGTCGCACTCCACTCTGCAAACTTTGCAGACATTTGTGCTAGAGATTGTAAGATAATGTGCGTGTTAGGTGCGAATGCTTTCATTAAGTTGAATATACCTTTGAATGTGTTTCCGAATATTTGACCAATTAATGGTAAATTTTGTTTTGTATATTCAATGAACGACTTGATAGCATTTTGGCCTGCTGTACTTTGAGCCCATTTATTGAATGAAGCGCCCATTTTTTCAAAACCTTTAGAAACCCATTCAGCTAGAGGTGCTAACTGAGTAAGAATACTAATGATACCACTTCCAAATTGGCCTGCCGCATTCAACATATTATTGAATATTCTTACTCCGGTAGTTCCCATCATTTGGAAGAACTTTTGTGCTACTTGAGAGTTCTTAGCCCAATCCAGCATCTTAGCACTCGCTTGTTCCATTCCTTTAGCCACACCAGATAAGAAAGGCGTTAACCCTTGTAAAGCTGTTTTAGCAATGTTCACACCGTTTGCTAAAGTATTGAATATTTCTGCTTGATTTTGTTTTATCAATCCTGCCCATGTTGTTTTTAAACCTTCTAAAGCAGATTGATAGTTTTTAACTTCACTAGTAGCTTGCAATGTTCCATCTTCAACCATTTTCAATGCTGATATTGCCATAGCTCCAAAACCAACTGCGCCTGCTGCTGCAACACCAAATGCACCTGCCATACCTACTGCACCACCTGCAACAACACCTGCTGCATTTAACACTGACATTAAAGCTGGAACGATACTAGCAATTGCCGGAACAAGTAATGAGATGTTAGATAACATAACACCTTTTATCATGTTACTGAATACAGTACCGAATGTACGAATGTCATTCGCCACAGTATCTAATACATTATTAGCGTTTTCTAAACCTTGATGAAATGCTTTTAAGCCTCCAACGGCTTTCTTCTCATCAACAACAAGCCGTGTGCGTACAACGTTAGGTATTGAACGTAACATCGCTTTAAAGATACGAATTTGAGCGACTGCAGCTCTTTGATCAACTTCAAGTTTGGCTTTAGCGCGTTGCCGAGCAAAGTCATTCAACGACTTTTTAACTATAGCGATTTGTTCTCTTGCTCTAGTAGCGTCTGCGTCTAAATTGGCACTATAGTGATGACTTGTGATTGTTTTAAGATTCGCTTGTAACAATCTGATTTGTGCGTTTGCTTTAGATACATCAGCTTTAACTTCTACATCTGGACTATCGTTATCAATTCGTTCAATATATCGCTCTAACTCTGCGATATTTGTAACGGCTTGCGTAATATCTGCTTTTAAATTAGCGTCTGCCTCAACATTGTCGAATGACTTGATAATCGCTTTAGCTTGGTTAACTTGTTCACGTAAGTGACTAGAGTCAATATCTAATTTAGCGTTTGCCTCTGACAATTCGAATTCTTCTATTGCTTTTTTGGCCTCATTAACGCCTTTTGTTACGCCTGTCGTATCTGCGTCTAGTTTAATATCTTTGATACTCTCAGCAACTGCTTTAAATTGTTCTGTATCGCCGATAGCTTTTCTAAACTCACGCTTAAACTTATCTGTATCAGCCTTCAAAGTCGTACTAATTTGATAATCTGCCACGTTCAACACACCTCCAATCTATTTTTTATTAAAGTTAGCAATCATTTGTAATAAATCTTTGTTTGGTTTGTTATCTTCAAACTTCGATTCACTACCGAATTTGAGCGGCTCGCCTTTATTAAGACGTTTAACATTCGCTTGATAATCGATGATTTCATCGGCGTTATTGAATTTGTATTCCATTTCGCCTTTTTTGCCGCCTTTTACCTTTTGTTCTGCTTGTGCGTCGCGAATAGCAAAAGCTAGCTTATACATTTCCATATCTTTATCAAGTTGTTCATATTCAAGCGCCCACATTCGATAATTAAATTCACGTAACGTCATCATTTCTATGTCTTTTAAGTTATATATTTTCAACTTACTCATACATAGAACAATTAGACGATCATACGTCATTACATCATCATCGTTTATTTCTTCTTCTTGTTCTTCTTGTACTCGTCTGGCACTAGGTTTTGGGTTAACACATTCTTTCCCAGTTCCTCGATAGTTTCTTCGCAAAATTCTTTGAGTCCTTTGTTCTCGATGATATCTTTTAACACTTCTTCTAAATCTTCATCTGTTTTAGGTGCTTTTTTATGATGTGCTACTGCCGCTTTAACGATTTTTGATAATGCTGCAATGTTGTTTGTTTTTAAGTTCGGAATAAGTAAGTTTAAACCTTGACCAACTGCCATTTGATCGACGTCGAATCCTAATTCTCTATCAATTTCGTTCACAAATCTTAATCCGAAAGATAACTCTAATTCTTGACCGTTAAAATTAATATGCATAATGTAATAACCTCACTTTAATTTGTTAATTTAATAAAAAAGAGGGCTTAAAGCCCTCATGATTATTTGTCTGACGCTGGTTTTGTAGCTGTTGATGGTTCGTTTGGTTGTGGCATGCTTTCAGCAAGTCCGTCATTAGCCGGATCACTTGCAATAGTATCGTGGAAACCGTATTGAGCTTTGTTTTGCTCGATAACACTTGGTAATGTAGCCCAACCACGAATTTTTCTCATATAAACGCCGTACTCAACTTCAAACTCTGCAATTCCATCTGCTTCGTTAGAGCGTGTAATTGAGTTGAAGTAACCTTGGCGGTATTCAGCTTTATATTTACCTTGTGCGTTTTGTACACGTTTGTTGATTACCCAAACTTCGTAAGGTCTATCCTCCTCAGTCGCGTCCTCAACTTCATCTGCTAACGTGTCATCGTGATTCATGTAGCAAGTCCATGTAACTGTACTTTCTAAAGAACCACCGCTATTAACAGATCCGTCCATAGTCGCCTCTGTGTCACGGTCTTTTTCTGTTTCACGTTCCATTTCTGTAATCCACATTACTTTGTCAGCGTCCTCTTTAGCGCCAACGGGACGAAGTAAAATTAATTCATCAGTACCCTGTTTAATTGCCATAGGTTAATACCTCCAATTTATAGTAATAAAAAAAGCAACTCGACTTAACGAGTTGCTAGTGTGCGTTATATTCAATGTTTATAACTGTGTGTAATAATTCTTGATTTGTTTCTGTAACAGTCAATTCATTAACTGTTAGGTTAGGTTGCGTTAACGTGTAACCATCTAACGAAATATCATTCAATAATACGTTTTGAACCTGCATATATAACTCATCATTTGCGCCTTTATCATCACTTAATGACCATATGTGTACGGTGGCACTGGGGGAACCAGTATAACTGTCGAAAGTTAAGCGTGAGATATGGTCATTAACTGTTTGAATCGCAATGAACGGATATGGTAATTCTTGGTTCAATTCTTTTGTTTCAATGACCGGTACTTCCAATGACTGAAATCGTTCGTATAAATAGTTAAATAACTGTAGCTTAGCCGATTGCATAAAAAAACACCTCCTAACCGTTTAGAAGGCGTTCAAAATCTTCGTTTATTTGAGTTATAAATTTCTCATATACTGGTTTCATAAACGTTTCTGGCTCCATATATCTAGTACCATACTCAACAAAACCACTATAACCTGCTTGAGAAGTAATCTCATATTCTAAACGACCGTTTTTCTCGCTTTCAATTTGTCTCGCTAGATTACCAGTCCAGTAACCTTTAACAAAGTTTTCTCTTGCACTTAAAACAGTGTCATCTACAAATTCATTTGCATTTTCACGTAAAATCTCATCAGCGTCATCGTCAATGTCATCGTGTGCCGTATGCAATGCGCCTAGCAACTCATCAATACCATTAACACGCATTAATTAACCTCCTCAACATAGAACACTGTGTCATGTTCATAATTGATTTTCTTAACGATTAAATACTTAACGCCATTAATATAGGCATGAGTCACTTTCGCCTCAAAATGACCGTTTAAACGAATGATATTGATATCTTTCTTGATGTCGCCAAACTCAACAACAGTTTTCTCTGCAGACAATGGACTAATGTTACATGGTATCGGGTCATATACCCGTTCAACTTTTTCAGTTTTACTCGTTTTCGGATTGTACGCCCCTTTAGTTTCAACGACAAATTGAACACGTTTGTTGTATCTCAATAGAATCTGATACCACCTTTGCGCTCAAGTGTATCAACTGGAAAAAGGGCGTCGATGATTTTATCATAAGCGTCAAAATCGTTTGCCTCGAAACTGTTTGAGCGACCATCTACACTTTCTGATGTCATTCCCTCTGCGCCGATTCGATTATAACGTTTGCTAGATACTTCAATCACAATGAAGTCTAATTCAGACGGTATAACGTCATCTGGTTGCTTTGGTATGCGTGATAATAGTTCGGCCTCAACGTTTTCAATTATCGTTTTTAACTGCTCATCTTGTAAATCATCAGTTAATCCAATACGAGATTTAACCTTTTTTAAATAATCCATGTGCTAGCACCTTCTTTAATTTATTGAGCCGGTGTCGCAGTTTGTGCGTTTTCTGGTTTGATATTAACTTTAACTACTGCGTCAATGTTTTCTGGGAACATAGAAATTGCATGCGCCATGATTGTCTCAGTAGTTAAACGGTTAGAGATGATGTCATGTAACACACCAACGAAACCTGTTTGATCTGTTGCGAATGGGAACGCACGAGATAATTCGCCACGTGGGTTGGCATAAGCTACGTTTAAGTTTTCGGCAACTGTTAACCAAACTTCGCCCTCTGGTACATCAGAGAATTCAATAACACGTACGCCAACATAAGTAGTTAATAAGTTTAAACCGAAGAAAGAACCGTTTGAGTTAATTAATCCATCAGCAAGATGACCAGCAACATCGTTAGGATTAACTAATGCGATTGGTGTTACTTCTGTATCTAATAATACAGATAAGTTGGCGCGTCCTTTTGCTAATGCGCCTTGCAAGTTCTTACCTTCCAACTTAGCTTTGTTCGTACGTTGTTTGTTGTTTAAAGCTGCACGTAACATGTCAAAGAAGTCTGTTCTGAAACGTTTTTGCACATAACGTAATAACTCGTTGTCAGTTTGGTTAACTGCTAAATCGTAACCATGTGCTTGTACTGACTCAGCTGATGTAGACTTTCTGAATTTCTTAAATTTCAATTCAGTGATGTCGACTTGTTCACGTTCAACTTTAGTCAATGGAATTTCGTCGCCTTCTGCTACGATTCCGTCATTATTACCTGTTGGATCTACTTTAAAACGATATTGTTTTAATGCAGTACCTACATTCATAGGAATTTTATTTGTAATGTTTAAAGCCTCGAATAATTTGTTTAAGTTTTCGCCCATTTTGTTAGCGAAGTCGATTGATTTAGCCTCGCCTAACGCTTGAACGTCAATTAAATTGTTTTCTGCCATGATTAATAACCTCCGTTTTAGTTAAATAAGTGACGATTTCGAGCAATAGCTTGCTGTCTTTGCATATCGTCTTTAATGTTTAAAATATCTTGTTTTGACATACCGCTAGATGAAACATTTTTCGGAGAACCTTGACGTAACGATTCTTTAACTTTGGCTTGTACCATATCGTTTAAGATTTTAGAGAACGATTCAATCTTCTCTTGTGTTTCATCTGCGTCGGTAGAAACTACAAAGTCTAAAATTTCATCATTTGCTTTAATGTCACGTTCATTCAACATTTTTCGAGCAATATCACGCATTTCATAACGTGCTTGTTTATTGCGTAATTCATCATTTTCTTTACGCACTTTTTCAATCTCATATTGTTCTTGTTGATCTTTATTCATCTTTGCTAACTTTTTAGCCTCTTCGATGGCGTCTTGCTTTTCTTGTTCTTTTTGTTTCATTCGACGTTTTAACTCATCGTTTAAGCGTTTGTTAAACTCTTCTTCTGAATAAGTCTTTTCGTCTTTTTCTTTGCGTTCTTCATCAGTCGATTCATCGTCATTTTCATCAACTTCTTCTGTTTCATCGGCAAAGAATTGTAATTTGAGTTTCAATTTATCTTGGATATCCATTCGATTACACCTCATTTATTTACTCTTGATAAGTTTTAAGTCATTTCATGGTTTGGACTATATACGCTTGCGCCTTTTAATGTCATGAGCATGGTTCGGACATAAAAAAGAACCTAAATAAATTTTTTAGGTTCAAACGAATTCTTATTCTCTTTTTCTTCTTGTCGCTGTGGCTTAGGTGTCGGCTTACTTTCATTTAGCTTTTTTAATTCTTCCCAAATACCTTTCAATGCAGTAACAGCTTGCTTATCATAATTTGACATTAGCGTCGCCCTCCTGTATTGCTTTCTCTAATAACTCAACCTTTTCTAAATCGGTCATGTTATCGTTAAGAATGTCGTTAGGATCTTGTGCGAATGTTTGTAAGTATTCATCAATAACATTATCAAGTCTTTCTTGAATGCTCATGTTTACCACCTCACTTTTTACCGGAATATTTACCTTTGTTCTTAGCAAAGAATTTATCACGCCAATTCGTAATCTTAGGCATTGTTGTACTTCTGCAATGTGCGTGCATGGGTGGTGCGTTCACACCTGGTGTCATGTCTTTCACTTTGAATGTTTTACCGTCCATACCTCTGCACGTATCACTGGTCTTGTTATCTAACTTAGCAACGTAAGTATATTCGCCATCTTCTCCCAACATCTCAAGATAGGATATCTTTTGTGCCTCAGTTTGAACACGAGCAGACTCAGTGATGAGTAAACGTTTAGCCTCATATGTACTAACGCCCATCTTCTTTTTAAACTCAGCAACGTATTCGTTGGGGTGGCGACCACGTGCAACCACGTTAGTAGTTATACGTTCAACCTCTTTGCGCACTTTATCCATGTCACGCCACAAACGCTTTGACCATGTTGCGCCTTTAAAATTACTGTTAACGATTGCTTTAATGTGACGGTCTTTAATACTCACGTTGCCTAAAATGCCGGATTGTCGTTGCGTTTCACGTTCAATCGCATTAACTAAACCTTTTTCGATTTCTTTTTCTACTCGATAACCGTGTTTCTTAACAGTTAAGTCGAGCGTTTGTTTAAGCATTCGCTCACGTGAAACATACATCTTAGTATTGTATTTTTTTAGTTCTTTGTTAGCTTTCTCGCTAAAGTCTTTTGTTTCGACATACTCTTTAGCTTTTCCTTTGAATGCGACAACATCAAACTCGTCGATAACCTTTTTAGCCTCTGCAATAGAAATGCCCTCAGACGTCGCATACTTAGCGTAGAATGCTAACAGTTCTTTTGCTATCTCTGCATACATTAAAGCAATAATACGCTCTATTTCTGCGACCACTTTAGCGTCTTGCACTACTTCACTATCAATTGTGTTCTGTGCTCGTTCAATCCAATATTGTTTAGCCTCTGTCATCTTCATCATCTACTTTTTCGTTTGATGGTTGAACCTCTTGCTTAAATGTTACCGGATAAGCTAATTCGTCAGATTGTTGTTCTTCTTTCTCACGTTCTTTCTTCATCTTCTCAAGTTCTTCGTTAGGATCATCAATGAAGTCGAGTAGCGATAAGCTAGTTGATTCAGAAATCTGACCATGAACCGCATTGAACGCCTCGATAGATTCCATCATCGATTTCGGCAAGTTAGGAGAAAACTGTATTTCAATTTCTTTGTAAGATAACTGCGTTAAGTTCTCGATGTTTATGTTGTTAAATAACAATTTGTAACGTTTCATTAGACCTTTTTTGAATAAACGTTCTTTAATCGCTCTTAACTGCTCAAGCCCAAACAACTTGTATTGCATAGCTTGACCGGATTGAACACCACTAAAGTTTTCATCGTTCAAATCTGGTGTATTCGTTTCTTTGTGTATATCTTTCTGCAAACGACTTTTATATGCCTCTGTTCCTGCTACATCGTATTGTTTATAGATGTATTTTACGTCTGCTTTACCTTCGCTACCATTTGCATTCATCGACGGTCTGATGTGTACCATGTTTGCGTCTTGAAATGCTTTAGCGTCATCGCCTTCTAATTCCATGTTGCCGATAATAGCTAACATTGCGTCATTTAAATCTGACATATAGTTAGCTGTATCAGACTGAGCACTATCGTATGCGTCAATCTTACTCAACACATTTTCAAAGTCGCCTTGTTTAAATTGATCGTTAAGATATTCGATAACTGGTACATCATTATAATAATGCGGTACAGATTCGAATGTTTGAAACTTACCGTTATTAATCTGAATGTAATGAATATCAGTGCTTGTATATACTTCAATATGTTGAATAGGTATCTTTTGCGCGTTTTCTTTCTCATAATAGCGTACACCTGCTACAACTTTTTTATCTAAAGTCATATCGTAAACGACAAATGTATTCTTTGGATCTAGCAACTTAAACGTGTCTTTATCTTCGAAATCACGATAAACGATTTCGTATGCTCTACCGTAAATTGATAAGTTCAACGCTAAATCACTATTAACTGCGTCTGCATCATTGTGGTCGTTTAGTTCGATTAACTTCGCGTTAGTATTTTCGTCTTTGTGCGTAATAGTAATTGGATTACCTGTCAGATAACCAACAATAAAACGTGATACATACTTTGCAAAGTTATGTACAACACGATGGTCTGACTTAGTATCATCTAGTCTACGCTTACCACTCAATATACCAGTGTTACGTGCTAGGTAATAATCTTCCAATGTTTCTAATCTCGGCACTTGGTCTTGTTTATGCTTATTAACGAAGTCTCGAAGTGTTTCTTCTTGTAGTAACTCCTCAACATCTTCGACTAAAAAGTCATCATTTGCGAATTTCGAGAACCTAGCTTTATTAACTAATGTTGCATATCTATTATCCATTAACCTCTTAACATTCCTTTCATTCGACGTAAACTGTTAGCGTCTTCTTTTACTGTTGGCTTGAATATTAAATCAGATAGCGAATATCTAAGTGCATCCATCAAGTGGTTATTAGCATCTATAGGTTTATTCAACCAGTTACCTTCATTATCTTGGTCGAAGGTATATGTGTTTAATTCTTCAATCGTACTTATACAACTGGGATGTATGTACATCTTGAAACCTTGAACATATTGAACACCCGGCATAATCGAATGAGGCCCTTTTGTTGCAGGTGTAATCTTTTTAATACCTTTTAACTTCAATTCCGCAATCATTCGCATATCACCTTCTGATTTAATTTCTGCTGTCTTTAAGTCTTTATCAACAATCATGTTGTAGATATCATCTGTGAGCATACCTTTTTCATAATGCTCATCATATATCCATAACTCTTTATTAGGTAAATCCACAACTGCACTAATTAATGCAGTAGGATCATTTGTGAAACCATAGTCAATACCGTGAACTTTTAATTGAGTTGTTTTATACTTTTCAAACCAATCAAACTCTTTTACTTCAAAGTTTGTATAAACAAGTCCTTCAGCAACTCCCCATTCACCATCACATACAATTCTTGCACGTCTAGGGTTTGTTCTGTACAAGTCTTCGTAACGTGCAATATCGACATCATCAAGCCATTCATTCACTCGAAATGTTGTCGTGTATGAAAATGTATTGTTTAGCTTAGTATCTTCATCAAAGAATGTAGGCTTAAGCCAATGACGTTCACTCCAAGGGTTGAATGTAACTGTAATTTGTTTAAAGAAATTATCATCTTGATAACTACCACGAATGGATTCAACAACAGTACTAAATTTATCAAATGTTTCAATCTGATAAGCTTCTTCAAACCATGCCCAACACAATATCCCAGTATCAACTGTGATTGATGTAATCTTCAAAGGATCATCTAAACCACGAAACAGAATCTTTTGGCCAGTTTTCTTGTAAGTAATCTCTGGTAAACTCTCATTAAACTTAAATAAGTGAGCTACACCTAATTGGTTTGTAGCCCACTTCAAGTCTGTATATGTTGATTGTTTATTTGTATTACTAAATCGTCTTACAACAAGTAAATTCGCCCATTCATACTTCATTAAACGATAGATAAAGTTGATTGCAGTCGTCTTTGATTTTTTACTACCACGACTGCCTTTTACAACTCTATAAAAGTTTTTGTTGTGCCAGAATTTATTGTAGCCACCACCAATTGTTTTTGCAGGACTGATTTTTGGTCTTTCGGCCATGTCTAATCATCTTCCGGAATGTCATCAACAAATATTGGTGTGGTTACTTCAGCTTCAACTTTTTCTGTCCACATTCTGTATCGTTTACCTAAGAGTTCTGCAGCTTTAATCCTATCTTTAGCACCTACATCAATGTTATCTATTTCTTGATAACCT